>OBAH01000025.1_pt1 | contig 148684 bp, 130 predicted proteins | sample 1517491 | NCBI WGS metagenome assembly OBAH01 (sample SAMN04571697, study PRJEB22368) | human gut metagenome | biome: human gut; material: stool | host: Homo sapiens | place: Luxembourg | collected 2012-08-03
TCAGATTTTGTGTATAAAATAGAGACTGCCTAACTTTTGGTTGTTAGACAGTCTCTTTTTTTATCCCATTAAGGTCATATGGTATCCCAACCGATTAAGCTGAACAGCAGCACCGTACAGATACATTTGACGCAAACACGCCACATAGCCCCTGAAAGCGTCCTCCGTACCAGCTTCTATGTCTGAGTTTCTCAATATAGCGAGAGTCCGCGACGCACACTCTCCTACGAGTTGGCTTGTCTGCCGCCGCTTTTCAGCATCAAGACGCAATACCTCCTCAAGAATATATTCATCCATATTATCGTATCCACGTTTGTCCCTCAGCATCTCATAGATATTGGTATTCTGCCCATATTCTGTCCAATTCTCATCCCAGAACTGTGCCATCGCCATTCCCAGAAACATCATCCATCCTAACGAGACCGTCGGATAGCCACTAAATTCTCTTATCCCATCCGGAAGATATGCCTCCGCTATTTTCCGCCAGGCGTCAGCCACATCAGGGCACTCCGGCATACGCTCATCTAGCTCTCCGACTGAACGCAAATATTTATATAAATCCTTCTTTACACCATTCTCCATATCTATAGTGCTTAATTATTCAACAATTTCGCAACTGCCTCCGCACATTTTTCTCCGTCCATCGCCGCAGAGACAATGCCTCCGGCATAACCGGCTCCCTCTCCACAAGGATAAAGTCCATCAATGCGTATATGCACCATCGTTTCCCTGTCACGCGGGATACGCACTGGTGAGGACGTGCGCGACTCAACACCAATCAATATCGCCTCATTGGTAAGAAACCCTCGCGCAAAACTTCCAAATTTTCGGAATCCTTGCTGCAAACGTTTGCCAATCTGCTCCGGCAACCATTTGTCAAGACGCGACGGGTGAATGCCTGGAGCATACGACGTGCGGGGCAAATCAACCGACGCCCTACCTTCTACAAAGTCGCGCATACGCTGCGCCCCGGCATTTTGCGTCTTTCCCGCCTGTTCATAGCAAAGTCTTTCCAAGTCCTCTTGGAAAGCCATCATCTTCAAGTTGCCATATTTCGCATATTGTTCATCCACATCCTCTGGTCGGATTTCAACTACCATGCCTGAATTTGCCCATCGTGATCCTCGATTTGACGGCGACATTCCATTAACAACAAGTTGATTCGGTCCACTTGCTGCCGGCACGATGATTCCGCCCGGGCACATACAAAACGAGTAAACGCCGCGACCGTCAACTTGAGTCACAAAACTATACTCAGCAGCAGGAAGCCATTCGCCACGGCCTTCAGATGAATGATATTGTATCTGGTCTATAAGCTTTTGAGGATGCTCCAAACGCACTCCTACCGCGATGCCTTTTGCCTCTATTTCGATATTTAGCCCTTCAAGCATCCTATAGACATCTCGCGCAGAATGACCAGTGGCAAGAATGACCGGGCCGTCAAATTCCGAGCCATCCTCGCAAACGACACCAACAACCGACATTCCGTCCATCTTCAGTCCTGTCACACGTGTTGAGAAGCGCACATCTCCGCCACTTTTCAAAATCTGCTGCCGCATTGCCTTGATGACAGCCGGAAGTTTGTCTGATCCGATATGTGGATGAGCGTCTATAAGAATATTTTCAGATGCGCCGAACTGATTGAATATCTGCAATATTCTGTCAACAGAACCGCGTTTTTTGCTTCGCGTGTACAACTTACCGTCTGAATACGCACCAGCGCCACCTTCTCCAAAACTGTAGTTCGAATTCTCGTCAACAATGTTTTCTCTTGATATGCGAGCCAAGTCACGACGGCGATCGTCAACGTTCTTGCCTCGTTCAAGAACCACCGGACGCAAGCCGAGCTCTATCAATCTGAGTGCGGCAAACAAGCCTCCAGGACCGGCCCCTACAACCACCACTGTCTGCGCATTGCTCACATCGCCATAGCGATATGGTTCATAGCGATTTATATTATCCGGGAGTTCATCAATAAAGCATCTAACCGTCAAATTGACCATGACCCGACGCTGACGGGCATCGATTGAGCGTTTCAAAATCTGCAACAATTTTATCCTGCCACGGTCAAAATTCCCCTGTCGGGCGACAAATGCAGCTACACGTTCATTGTCGGCTGCCGTACGCGGATCCACTCGTAATTGAAATTCTTTTGTCATATTCTAAAAATTCAACCGAAATTACTCACATTTCCCCATTCCACAAAATTATTTTGCAAATTCATCACAAAAGTTCCTACCTTTGCAGTCTAAAACTTATTTACACAATGAAAACTGGGGTATTATTCGATCTTGACGGAGTTCTGATTGACAGCGAAAGCATATATACTGAATTTTGGGAAGATGTTGACAAGGTGTTTCCAACAAATGTGCCCGACTTTGCTCACATAATAAAGGGTTCAACACTGCCCAAAATCCTCGGCACATATTTTCCAGACAAAAATATCCAGCAGCAAATACTGGATATGATCTCCTGCTTCGAAAAGGATATGCGCTATACTCCTTTTATCGAAGCCATGAGGTTTGTCGGCGAACTTAACGAAGCAGGCATTGAATGCGCCATAGTGACGAGCAGTTCATTGCAAAAAATGGAAAATCTCTATCGTCAGAATCCTGGATTCCGCGACAAATTCAAAGCCGTAATAACAAGCGATCTGGTAACATTCTCCAAACCGCATCCACAGCCTTATCTCCTTGGCGCAAAAGCCATTGGCGTCAGCCCGGAGAACTGCTTCGTTTTTGAGGACTCATTGTCGGGCATCGAATCAGGAAAAGCTGCTGGAGCAACCGTTATCGGGCTTGCCACCACTCTGCCATTAGATGCAATAAAAGGGAAAGCCCACAAAACCATCTCTGATTTTGCAGGCTTTAATATTTCCGATATGCTTTCTGTAAAGCAGAATTAGCAGGCTTTAAAACTCATATCCAGACCTTTGACAGAATGAGTCAAAGCTCCGACAGAGATATAGTCTACTCCGCATTCGCCATAGTCACGGAGCATGTCGAAGGTTATGCCGCCCGATGACTCCAATTCACATCGTCCAGCCACAATGTCGACAGCCTTCTTCGTATTTTCCGGAGTGAAATTGTCAAGCATTATGCGGTCAACGTGACCTGTGGCAAGCGCCTCATCAAGCTCATCAAAGTTGCGCACTTCGATTTCAATTTTCATGCCATCCTTATGGTTGGCTTTAATGTATTCATTCGCTTTATTTATGGCATTTGCAATACCGCCGGCAAAGTCTACATGGTTGTCTTTCAACAGAATCATGTCAAACAAGCCTATACGGTGATTCATTCCGCCGCCAATCTTCACAGCCTCCTTCTCAAGCATACGCATTCCTGGAGTCGTCTTGCGGGTGTCAAGCACTTTTGTTTTCAAGCCCTTCAATCGATCCATATATTTTGCCGTCATAGTAGCAATGCCGCTCATACGCTGCATGATATTAAGCATCAGACGCTCCGTTTGAAGCAACGAACGCACTCTGCCTTCCACCACGAAAGCCACATCTCCGGGCTTCACATGCGCTCCGTCGTTGATAAACACAGTCATCTTCAGCTCTGGATCAAATTTATGGAACACCTTCTTGGCAATCTCCACTCCTGCAAGAATGCCTTCCTCTTTTACGAGCAAATGCTGCTTGCCCATCTCGTCGGCAGGAATGCAGCAAAGCGTTGTGTGGTCTCCGTCACCGATATCCTCGGCAAACGCCAAATCAAGCAATTCGTCAATAAGTTCGTCTTTTGTCTTCATATCTTATGTCTCTGTTTTTTCGTTAAACATCACAAAAGTACAAAAAACTAATCAACTCCGAAATTATACCGCCGACAAACTGACCGCACGACGACATTCAGATGCAAAAATCATCGATTGACGCACAAACCAGCCATCACTATCTGACCTTGTCATTGGCTTCAAGCCCAAACAATGATACGCTTTATCATAATGCCCGCCGACTGTCAGCATATCATAAAGACACGCAAGGTCATTCAAGCCACAGTGCCCTGACACGACAACTTCGCAACATTTTTCCAACGCCTCGTCCACAAGTGTCATCAATTCCACATCAGCATCCGTTTGCGCGGCCGACTGCATTGCGGCAAGCCGCTCAAGAGTCAACGAAACAGGTGCGCCGTCCCATAGATTTTCAGTCAGAGAATTCCGCCATCCGTCAATACATGAGTCGACAAATCCTCGCACCGACAAATTAGTATCCTCTTCCTGACAATACAAATAATATGCAGATACACGGCACAACAACGCCCTCAGCAATCCGTCTTCGCGGCACGCCTCACGCCAGCAGCCGTCAGCTTCCGTCAGAAACGCATTGACAAACACATCATCCTTCCTTGACGACCACTCCGAGCCAACGCCAGTCATTTCATCATGCATAAGTGCCAACAACCGGCATTTTGTCGCATCATTCTCAGTAGCAAGCTTCGCACGGATTCTCGCGAACAACAGATTCCCTGTTTTCACAAAATCCACGCCATCAAGCAATGGCGCCCCATCGAGTTGCGCACTCCACCCCGCCTTGCAGATTCTTACCGCCGCGCCAAGCTCTTCTACGCCACAACCCGTCGTTGCGACTCGCCTCAGATATGTTTCAATTGCTATTGCCATTTGCAAGCATTCCTACTCAACAACGAGCTTCTGCCAATCTAAATCAAATCGCAAGATATCTTCTTCTTTAAGCATGTCGCCAGATTGAACTTCTATCATAGACAGATTTTCTATCGCCTTGACAGCATGCATCGTTCCACTTTTTATGTGAACCGTATCTCCTCGCATAACTATTCTCGCATGACCATCTATTACCAGGATTCCTTTTCCGTCAACAAATGTCCACACCTCATCTCTATGTGAATGCTTTTGATAGCTTATATTACGACCTTTACGAATGACAAGCTCTTTTGTCAACACAAGGTGTCCATCTGGGAACTGGACTTGATTCAATACCCTATATGTTCCCCATCGTCGCTCTTCATATAATGGTCGTTCTGACAATCTGTCAACCTCTTTTTTGATAAAATTACTTGAATCTCCCATTGAAACCAAGATTCCATCTGGACTTGCCACTACAATTGCGCCTTTAACTCCAGCACACAACAGGGGTATATCAAGTTCATTTACAGCCAATAGATTTTCACAAGCTCCCGCCTCGGTCACATTACCAATTTGCTTATGCGACAATTTTTCCGATAAAGCCCCCCAAGATCCGATATCACTCCATTCGCCTTCAAATGGAATCATATAAACCGAATTCGCCTTCTCCAAGACTTCATAATCAAAACTTATCTTAGGCAACATCGCATAGCTCAATCGCAATTCCTCGAAAGCTCTGAAATCAACGTATTTCCTTACGATTTTGTCAAGATATTCCAAGCGGAATGAAAAGACTCCACCATTCCAATACGCGCCCTTGGATATCAATTCTTCCGCTATGGCAAGCGAAGGCTTCTCTACAAAAGACCTCACCATAAAGTCATTATCCCCAACCAACTCTATATATCCATAGCTCGAAGAAGCCACAGTTGGCTTTATTCCCATAAGTACGATGTCCGACACAGCATTATCTACTCCAATAGCCATTCTGTGCAATGTCTGAAAATAAGATTTCTCAGTATATACATCACAAGGCATGACAACAACAGTCTCTTTCCCTTCACATTTATGGTTATATAACAGATATTCTACAGCCAACGAAATTGCAGGAAAAGTATCTCGCCTCTCTGGTTCTGTCACAATATTAATATCCGTTCCCAATTGGTTCATCAATATCCCCACTTGCGATTCACTTGTTGCAATCAGAATGTCATTCTTGCTAAAGCCAGACTCCTTCAATTGGCGCACGACTCGCTGAACCATTGATTCATATCCACCATTATACGGCAGGACCTTTAAAAACTGCTTTGACCTTGTGCCATTCGACAACGGCCAAAGTCGTTTGCCTGATCCTCCTGACAACAATATTACCTTCATATTCTATTTTTTATCGTTCTGCTCGAATTGGATTATTCAAGAAGTCAGAATATGCCAATCTTATGCCATCTTCCAATTCCGTTGAATATGTCCACCCTAAAGACTTAGCTTTCGAAACATCCAACAACTTTCGTGGTGTACCATTTGGCTTTGTCTTATCCCAAACAATCTCACCTTCGAAACCGACAACTTTCGCTACTATTTCTGTAAGCTCCTTGATTGACAATTCTTTTCCTGTTCCAGCATTCACAGTTTCATTTCCAGAATAATTATTCATCAGGAATACGCACAAATTCGCCAAATCATCCACATAAAGGAACTCTCTCAATGGACTTCCATCGCCCCAGCACACAACAGATTCCGCTCCTGACTTTTTCGCCTCATGAAAACGTCTAATTAGAGCAGGCAAGACATGGCTATGCAGTGGATGATAATTATCGTTAGGTCCATATAAATTCGTTGGCATTACGCTTATGTAATCTGTCCCATACTGTCTGTTCAAGAACTCACAATATTTCAGACCAGAAATCTTTGCCAAAGCATATGCCTCGTTCGTCTTTTCCAATTCCGATGTCAGCAAGCAGTTCTCCTTCATTGGCTGTGGCGCCAATCTTGGATAAATACAGGATGATCCCAGAAACTCCAATTTTTTACAATTATTCTCCCAAGCAGAATGAATCACATTCATCTCTAGAATCATATTGTCATACATAAAGTCGGCTAACGCTGATTCATTGGCTACAATTCCCCCTACTTTTGCAGCTGCAAGAAACACATATTCAGGTTTCTCTTGCCTAAAGAACGCCTCCACATCCGATTGCCTTTTCAAATCCAGTTCACTGTGTGTACGCGTTAAAATATTGGTATAGCCTTGACGCTCCAATTCTCTTACAATGGCACTGCCGACCATTCCTCGATGACCAGCCACGTATATTTTTGAATCTTTCTCCATCATTTTACAATCCCCTTTTCCAAATATTCTTCAAGATTCAGTTTGACATGCTCACCTGCTCTCTCCACAGCAACTTTCTGCATGTCAGACTCCACCATCAATTTAACCAATTGTTCAAACGATGTCGTTTGAGGATTCCATCCCAATTGTTTTTTAGCTTTTGCCGGATTACCCCAAAGATTCACGACGTCAGTTGGACGATAAAAATCAGGAGAGACCTCCACTAATATGCGGCCTGTTTTCTTGTCAACGCCTTTTTCATTAGCGCCTTCTCCTTCCCAACGCAATTCAATACCCACATATTTGAATGCCAACTCACAGAATTCTCTTACGGAATGTTGCTCTCCTGTTGCAATGACAAAATCTTCAGGCTTGTCATTTTGAAGAATAAGCCACATGCATTCTACATAATCTTTTGCATAGCCCCAATCCCGCAAAGACGACAAATTTCCCAAATATAATTTATCCTGTTTACCTTGTGCAATTCTAGCCGCAGCCAATGTGATTTTTCTCGTCACAAATGTTTCCCCCCTTCGTTCGCTCTCGTGATTGAACAATATTCCAGAACAGCAGAACATATTGTATGCTTCTCTATATTCCTTCACAATCCAAAATCCATACAATTTAGCCACAGCATACGGGCTATATGGATGGAATGGGGTATTTTCATCTTGAGGCACTTCCTCTACTTTCCCATACAATTCCGATGTAGAAGCCTGATAAATACGGCACGAGTCCACCAAATCACACTGTCTGACAGCCTCAAGTATGCGGAGCACGCCTGTTGCATCCACATCACATGTAAACTCTGGAGAATCAAAAGAAACCTGGACATGACTTTGAGCCGCCAAATTATAAATTTCATTTGGTCGTACTTTTTTCACAACTTGAATAATACTCATTGAATCACCCAAGTCTGCATAATGCAAATGAAAATTAGGCAAACCTTCCAGATGCGCTATTCTTTCACGATAATCCACCGACGAACGCCTGATTGTACCATGCACATCATATCCTTTTTCCAACAAAAATTCTGCAAGATATGAACCATCCTGTCCTGTAATTCCCGTAATAAGAGCTCTTTTCATATATTTGATGTTTAATATTTTATTTTTTGTAAATTAACTTCAATCATTTTAAACGCATACCTGGCACCCTCAAACACTACATTCGAAAAAACTCCATTCTTCTTATATGCTTTCAAATGTTCCTTAAGTATGCGTTTGTGACTTGCCCATCCAGATGTAGATGCCCCACCAGAACGCATAGTCACAAAATCTTTATTGATATATCTTATTTTAATCTTATTTATAAAAATCAATCGCAGTAGGTTCTCAAAATCCGCAGCAATACCCATTGTGCTGTCAAATCTGCCATATTTTTCATACACACTCCGCCTACAATAAAATGACGGATGTGCCGGCATAAAGCCAAACCGCATCTGCCATGGACGGAAATACTTCGATGTATAATATCTGACACATTTGTCAAGATTCGCGTCTTCCACAAAATGGATGTCTCCATAAACAGCATCTACTTCATCACTCATATTAGCTGCTATTGTTTCTACGATATCATCCGACGTATAGAAATCATCAGAATTAAGAATTCCAACCACATCTCCAGTAGCCATTCTCAATCCCTTGTTCATCGCGTCATAGATTCCATTATCCGGTTCGCTTATCCACCGCATTTTATCCCCGAATTTGGATTCATAATCCTTTACTATTTCAAGTGTATCATCTTTGCTACATCCGTCAACTATCAGATATTCAATATCCTGATAGGTTTGGCGCAACACACTTTCAATGGTATGGCGAAGTGTACGGCCACTATTGTAAGTAGCCGTAATGATTGAAATTTTCATCTGCTAAATTTTATTGATTGGATTCAAATGTTATGCGTAAAGCATATATGTTTCTCAAACAATTCTCTCATACAGCCGCACATAGTCGGCATAGCGGTCATCCTTGTTGAAGCAGGTCACAGCCCTTTGGCGGCATGCCTCCTCATATTTTTGTTTGCCACGCCCGCGCACCGCTTGCAACGCGACAAAGAATGCAAGTTTTGTTGTCTTACCCGGATTCGAATCATCATTATCTATTCACGGCTTTAAGAAATTCTTCCAATTCTTCTCGTGTATATCTTTCAGAATCTGAATATAGTTGTTTTTCATGCTCTATGATTTCTTCAATTGTCCAATAGAATTTTAACACCTTTGCAGGCACCCCACCCACTATGCAATAAGGAGGAACATTTCTTGACACCACAGCTCCGGCCGCAATCGTTGCGCCTCGACCAACTGTAATTCCAGACAATAAGGTTACATTGCAACCGATCCACACATCATTCTCAACAACAATGTCTTTATCATAGCCATCCGGTTTATCTGCATCTGTTATATCTGATACAAAACGACCTTTTAATCTTGCATGATTTCCCGTATGTACCGTTAACCCTTCTGCTATGGAGCAATGGCTTTTAATGATGAACTTAGCGTTTGGAACAGCCAGATAAGAATTTGCTCCAATATTCGTCTTGTCATATAGATATACATTGCCCGGTTTATCTATAAAAAATGGTGGAGACAGCACAACATCCTTGCCGCAGAATCCAAACTTATTTCGTTTCACTCCGAGCCATTGTTTGACAAAGAAGTACCCGGCTCTAACAAAACGGTTGTTTTTTAATTCATTCATACATTTCTCCATATATCAATGGTTTTATGCCAAACGGAATCAATTGAATACTCTGCGACGACACGTTCTTTTGCCCTAGCTCCAAGCATTTCCGCATATTCGGAATTATCGAGCAACCTTTCAATGGCCTCCTTGAGTTTTTCCACATTTTTCACAGGTACCACAACACCACATTCTCCGCCAACATTATTTATGTCAAGCATTTCCGGAATTGCCCCGACTGGTGTTGTAACTATTGGGCAGCCACAAGCCATTCCCTCCAAAATCACATTGGGAAATCCCTCTGTATAGGTTGGCAATGCAAATACTGAGCAAGACATCATTTCTTTAAGCACATCTTCAAACGGCACTTGACCAACAATTTGAAGCTCATTGTCAGCGGCCGTCTTTTCTCTTCCAGCATTCAGTTGCCGCCGCATATCATCCGATACAGCTCCTATCAACTTAACCTTCACGCTTGGAATCTTACGGCAAGCATCCACTAATTCGAATACGCCTTTTGTTGGATACACATGCCCGGCAAATAATATAGTATGCCGTTCCCTTTTTATTCCTGGATTTGCTTTTACAAAATCGCAAACACTTGGAGCAATCGGATTGGGCAAATAGCAAACATTATCACAACCTATAGATTTCAACGCATTGTACGACTTCATATCGATTACAATTACCTTATCCGACAATTGCAATGCTCGTTTCAATAAATGCCATTCCCAATTTCTGCTTTCTATAATTTCAGGCACACGGCCAAAATGGAAATGTAAAATCGTTTTTAATCCAATGCTTTTCGCCTTACGCAGCATCAATATATCCTTCACGAAGCCCAACGATCCACTTGTCGCCACATGCACAATATCAAAATCGTTCTTGCCACTCAAACGCTTTCCGAATCGATGCAATAACGAGACATAATCTTTTACTCCAATAATTATCCGTTTCATGAAGCCTGTCGTTGGAGTAATCAACGCAGTCCGCTCCATTCTGAACAATTCTATATCCACTCCCGGATTATGCAGATGCTCGTAATACGTCATCAAATGGTCAACACATCGGGCAATTCCCCCCAATGCTGTATCTCGCGGCGCACAAAATAAAATCTTTCTACTCATCCAACGCCTTTTCAAATAGTTTTATATGCAAATCTGTGCATTTGTCTATTGTGTAATTCTCAAAGTCTTTTTTTATTTGTGCTTTTATCCTTGATTTATTCTTTTCTCCCATCAAGATAGCTCTTTTCATTGTGACATATACATCATCGACATCAGGAGTGGGACAAATTAAACCATTTACGCCGTCTTGTATTACGTTCCGGCATCCACCAACGGGAGTCACAATGGGAATGCAATCCACAGACATCGCTTCCAGCAAACTTATTGGCATTCCTTCATAAACTGACGGCAAGATAAAGAAATTTGCCAAAGACATGTAATCAATCGGATTACTAACCTCCCCGACAACAAACACTTTATTGGATGTTTCTTTCAAGACTTCTTTATAATAATTCTCATCCCATATTTTACCCAAGAATAACACTTTTATGTTGTTTCCTTCGTTTATCAATTTATTTGCAGCACGAGCTATTGATAATTGATTCTTATTCGGCATAAAACTTGCCACATTTACAAACAATAAATCTTTTCCATCCAAATTAAATTGTTTAAGTATACTTTCGTTGATATTTTTATGAGAACGAACCACCCCATTGTTTATCATTGAGGCTCCTGTTCTATATAATTTTTTAAAACTCTTGTCTGAATCTTCTGATATTGTTATGGCTCGACATAACCCGGCTTTGAACAATATTTTTCTAACCAACCGATGCAATCCGCAAGATTCTTTAAAAGCGTCACTGTGTATTGTTGCAAAATATCTCGTTCTTCTTATAAATAAGCATGACAGAAAACAATATATAATCGCCTGGACATGGAAATGAGCTATATCATATTTACCACGTTTAATCAACCTCATTATTTCAAAAGGTAATTTTAAATCAATCCCATTATGCTTTTCCAAATTTATTACATTCACTCTTGATATGATTTTTTTTCTCAAAAATTCAGATTCTTCAGGAGGATACAATGTTAATATTGTTACTTCCACATCTTTATTTTGAGCTAATGTGTTCGACAAATTAACCACAAATGTTTCTGCTCCTCCCGCTTGTAAATTTGGCACAACTTCAAGTATCTTCATATTACATTTTTATATAAGGTATATGCGAAATCATATATATTTGCTAAAATCAGAAAGTACAAGCAACTTTTAATAAATCCAAATCTTGGCTTTTCCGTTAGATAGTATCCGAGAAATATAGTTAATGGTATCATCACAGCATCTTGAAATCTTGAACTGAAGAAAGCAGGCACTGGTTGTCCGTAAAACAAGAATGCTATATACAACAACAAATAAGAATAATTCAAAAATATCTTATACTTATATGCAACCCGTTCTTTCTTAAAATAAATATTTATGATGGCATAAAAAATTAGTAACAAAACAGGGATTCTCCAAAGAGAAAGTTGTATCAATCCATAAAAATTGGTGGTTTGTTGAAATCTGAATCTATATAAAGGCTATGGAATCTTCACTTGCAAAAGAATTAGTCAAGAACAACGAAGCCATTATCGGTACAACCTTATATATAATCTGAAATATATCATTGCTTTTGCCCATGGCATGCAACAACCGCTCCGCTCCACCAGAGCTCAACTGCGGTATTATCTCAAAAATTTTCATAATTCAACGAGTTTATAAGGAACGCAATAATTTGAATTTGATAGAATTGCTGCCACAAAAAGCATAAAGTAAGCGACTACAACAAATAAACTTTGCACGTTACAAATGCCCTTTTTTTCCTTTGCCATCTTCACACAAAAATAAGCATATACAAAAAATTGAGAATAGTAGAAATATAAATTCAATCGCGTTGCCAACATATTCGAAAAGACGACTGGTTCTATCAAAACTCCAATTGCAAATGTAATATAGAACAAATAAGGGACTGTCTTTTCTTTGTCCGAGAAAAACAAATCTTGATTATATATAATTACAACATTTACAATCGTTTTCAGAATCAGTCCCAAACCACTCCCCAATTCAACTTTCTTTTCATAAATCTCCAAATTATCAGCCTGCCTTGAATAATCCATTAATTCAAACAATCCTTTCATTTGCTCCGCAATCTTATCAAATAGTATACTTCCGCTAAACGTACTTAACAATACTAAGGCAATTAAAACATACTTATTTATTTTTATTCTTGGCATTAGATAGATTATAAGAACTACTGCAATAGGGAATATTGCACTCTTATGAAAGGAATAGGACAATATAGCTAAAAACACCAACTTTACAATACTATATTTGTCAATCCTTGAGACAAGTATCCAAAATACGCTCAATGCCATAGCCTGTCTTATGCCATTCTGAAAGAAAAAGACTATTGATGTTGTGAAAAAAAAGAATATCGCATAGCAACCGAATCGTCTATCTTCATATTTAGCAACAATATACACAGAAGCTATTGAAACCAAAGACGTAACAACAAACAACGAGATATAATTGAATCCCAAAAAGTTCAAGATACTCAATAACATTTTGAAACCAAATTCAAAATCTTCTGGCGTATTATTATAGAAACCCTTATATGCCAAATAATCAGCACCGACATCATATCGCATCCCCCAAAATAATGTATATATAAGTATAGGAATCAAGAGTTTCTTGTAATAAGAAGTCCGCTGTGCAATACAACTAGATGGCGACAACATATAAGTTGCCGCCGTGCAAAATAACAATACAAAGATATAGATGAATAAAGTTCCAGCCATGTTACTTAATATATTGATATAGGCTTGTCTCAATCAACCTATTCCATGTATGTTCGTACAAAGAACTTCTGATTTCTTTTTCTGATAAATTATGCATCTTTGAACTTATTTTTTCTAAGCCAATTGCAAAATCGCACTCTGTATCATCTATCAAAACACCATTATCATTTGTTATGACTTTTTCATTTTCCCTCGTTTTAGTTGCCAACACATATAGTCCAGATAGGGCATATTCAAAAGTCTTTGTTGGAGGCTGACTATCATAATATTCTGTCATAGGAACAAAAGACACTCCAATATTACATTTATCAAAAAATGGAGAAATCTGAGAATATGGGATACGCCCATGTAAATGAATTATTGACGAAAGTTTCAACTCTTCAACCAATTGTTTCAATTCCGCCAGCTCATTTTTATTGCCATCGCCAACAATATCGTATGTGATTTTCTTTTCTGGAAATCTATCTACAAATATTTTAATTCCTTTAATTGTCCTTTCAACATGTCTATTTGTAAACGTGCCTACATACAAGAGCTTCAGATTATTATACTCTTTTTTAGCTACTGAAATCACGTCAGCCCCTAAAGGAAGTATTCGCATTTTTGGTAAATTCCCTAATTTGGTTTTAACTCCTTCTGAGATAACAAACACCTGATCAAACACACCACAAGCGTCCTTTATTTGCTTATTGTGTCGATCCCGAACCACCTGACTCTCATCCACCGATAAAGTCCTTATGTCTAAGAACATTTTTTTGAAAGGGAAAAGGCACTTTAAGAATTGGCACTTTTCAAAGAATTCAATCAATATCGGTCCATTGTTTCTCAGTATTAATAAACTAGCCCAAAGAAACGTTTTGAGTCCTCGCAGCAGTCTTCCTCCCGCCAAACCTATATACTTAACAGAAACTCCAGGGAGTTCTTCCTTCGGCCTGCCAACATAGTAACATAGTACAGTTATCTTAAACTTGTCTTTCAGATATTCGCACCATTTATAACTATCTGTCAGATATCCGAACTGGTGTTGCTGAATAATTAAAAGCCTTTTCATCTATAAATCAGTTTATTATATCCAAATAAAATTTTTCCAATTCAGATACGATCCTGGATGCAACAAACTTGGTTTTCACAGTATTGAATCCATTGTCGGATAGACGGTGTCTGACAGAATTATCCGTTATCAGCATCTCTATTTTATCTTTTATTTGTCCAATATCTTCCGGATTCACAAGCAAACCATTTTCTCCATCTTGAATAATTTCTTTTCCAGATGTACGCTCGGTATATATCAATGCTTTTCCTCGCCCTAATATTTCAAGAGCCACCATACTGAAATTCTCGAAATAGGAGGGAATACAAGCGAACCCACATCTGTCAATTTCTTGTTGAACCTGCTGCCGTGAACAAAATCCTAAGAATTTCACCCTTTCTTGATATTCTGGAACCACAAAACTAAGAGCCGTTGCCTTGTCACCGTTGCCAGCCAACCGCACCTCCAAATCGGGATATTTACCAGCCAATAGATTAAATGCTTTCAATAAAGAGTAGCATCCCTTTGTTTCTGTCAATTTCCCAACAAATAGAATCACATTTTTATCCGCTTCTGAGGATGCCGATAAAAAGGAATCCTCGATAGGATTATAGATGACTATCTTCTTCTTGAAATGGTTGGTGGAAAAATTTCGATATATGTAGTCCAATGAATATTGACTTACTGCTGAAATGTAGTCGCAACGATTGAAATGATGTTGGTCATTTATTTTTGCAGCCGTATTATCAAATCCCTTGCCTTCCAGAATAAACGAGCAACAACCATGGATTCTAAGTACCGTTGGGACAGGGAATCGCCTATATTTTAATGATTTTGCCTGCCAATTAAAAGAATAATAATCAGTCAATTCAACAATGTCTATCCCTTGCTCCTTTATCAACTGCTCTATAAATAATTCTGTATATGTCAATTCCGACTGAACTATAGGTTTTGAGCAACCTAATTTCGACAAAACCTGAATAAACCTTGTCGCCAAACAGTTGTCTCTAAATCGTTTATGCAACCGAAACACCCTCACTCCATTAACTACGGAGTCCTCGGGTAAATTCTGCACGTCGGGATAATAACCCACAACAAACACTTTATGTCCTCGCTTAACAAGCAATTCAGCAACAATTTTCGTCACGCTGCCTATTCCGCCTGTTGTAAATGGAGGATATTCACTGCAATAGAACAATATATTCATCTGCGGATTCTATTTCGGATAAAAGTTTTGACCAAATTCTTTTCTTCTTTTTCGAGAACACAATAACATACAGCTCCACCAAACACAATTGTTGCCGACACAACAATGGACAGTCTGACTAAGTTGTCAGTACCATATAGCAGTAGCGCCACAGAATTTATTCCGGACAAGACTATAACAAAAATGATTGGTGGCATCATTGATTTTTTAAAATATCTGGTAATGTCCAAACTTATTTGATTATGTATGTCATACAGACAATAAAGCCAATATCCGACATCCGAAATTATCAACACAACCATCGGGACAACAGGATTCTTCACAACACACAACAACCCATAACTTACAGGCAATGCTGCCAATGTAAACATTCTGCCATAAACTTGATTTTTCTTGATTTCCCCAGTCGCATTTGCAGCAATCCACAAGGGAGGAACAAGTACCCAAATCATTTGCTCTATCAGCACCAATCTGATAAATACAACTGTGTAATCCGGCACTTGCCCGAGCCACAGCTGCAATACAAATTTTGCCTCAAACATTATCGGAATAGCCAAAAATGCAGCCAGGATTGCCATATATTTCGTACTCTTTTCTATGAGCATTTTCATATAGTCCAATTCACCACCAGCATACGATTTTATTATCTGAGGTTTCATCGCTGTCATTACATTTTCTGTGAAACGCGACACCACCCCATTTATCTGAACCGCAATTCCTCGTGCAGCATTGACTACCGGTCCAAAGAACATATTCAAAATAATATTTATGCCTTGCACTCCCGCCGCCCATGCGAAACAACCAAATAAGTTGGCACTAATAAATCCGCTCATTTCTTTGACCAACCGCTTATGCCAACAGACTTGACATTTCGCCTCCGGAAATTTCAAAACGCAATATGAAATATGAAATATGAATGTCAGAATTGACACGACTGCTGTCAAAAATCCGAATAATATCAAATGGTCTACATTTGTGAACCATTGTAACATAAAAGCAATTGCCAATCGTGCCACTGCCTCAAAAATCCCCAAATATGCATAAACGCCCATCTTTTCTCGAGCCACAATCGCAGCCATAAACGTAACTTGGTTTATGGAGCAAATTGTTGAGATTAAAGCGAATTGGTATATCCACAACGCTGCGCTAACACGATTTGACGGAATAACCAACTTATTGCTTACAAACCATAGTCCCACAGTCTCACCAAGCACTAATACTGCAAGCGAGAAAATAAGCATAAAAGTGAAGCTCTGTTTAAACGCGACTGTTGTCTCTGACAAATCTTCCTTTCCAAGACCTGTACTTAAGTATCGCTGCGATGCATTGGACAAACTGCTTGTAAAAAAAGCCAAGATTGCAACGAATCCAGCAACGACATTATTTATTCCAAAGTCCTCGACACCAAGAGCATTCAGCACCACTCGGCTGGTGTAGAGAGACACCAACATCAATATAAACATCCTGACATAAAGCATCAGGGTGTTTTTCACTATGCGCTTGTTGTTTGATGAATTGTCTGACATTTATTTATCAGCGAATGGTGGCAAGGATTTATATTCTTCTGATTTAGACATCACAATGCCCTTCTTTAAACCTCTTATTTGCCACCTTAAAATTTCTACATTTCCTCTCTTCAAAAAATGAAGAACAGCAGGAATTATAATGGTCGCCAAGATTCTCCGGATATATGATGGAATACAAATTTTCCCATAGGATTGCAGACACGTTCTGTGCCAAATTAGAAACAGGATTGCGATATTCTCTATTACACGTTCTTCAACGGCCTTTACATGACCCGAGCCAGCATCCAAATGTTGCACAGGCAGATTATAGTCAACAAGCACCTTCCACCCTCGTTGGTATGCTTTGTTAAACAGCAACTGATCTTCGCCTATAGGATATCTGAATTTATCAAAATAGGCTTCATCCTCAAAATGGACAGATTTAAACACATCCAATTTCCACAAACTGCATGCACCAGCAGCTGATTGTGACTCATAGATGCCATTCTTTGGGTCATTATTATAGGAATAATTTCCGTTTTTACGAATTTTGAATGCCCATTTATTTGATTTCATGGGAAATGTACCAACAAAAAATATCAATCTTAACTTCTCAGAAAATGAAGCTTCATGATTTGGAAAAACATTAGCGCACATAACATCTCCGCTATTATTCGTCATTCCATTATACATTCTTTCTACCGCATCTGGAGCCAAATACAAATCATCGTCCAATAGAAGGATGTATTCGGTATCAACTTCTTTATAAGGCAATGCCCGCTGCGCAATCATGCCTTTCTTTACATACACATACTGCTCAATCCCGATAGTTTCTTTTGGCAATGGATAGCCTTCCGCTATATACACAAGAATCTTTTTGGGTGGGATTGTTTGCTGTTTCAGCGAAAGCAACGTTTGGTAATACTTATCACCTGCGGTTCCAAGCGTTCGTATTGCCACACAATATTCAAATTTCATAAATTATCGGATTATTTCTTCTAAAAATGCTTTTGGGATATAGGTTGTGGCAACGGCGCAGATGCCGCGGATGCTGACGAGGAGGCGGCGGTCGCCATGGATGCGCTGGATGCTGCCTTCGGCGCCACGGAAGGGGCCGTCGGTGACGCGCACGCGCTGTCCTTCCGCAAACTTGCGGTCTTCATCGCCAAAGTATTCCAGCCCGGTCTCTCCCGACGAGGCGACAAGCATAAACACGTTCATCTCCCGGTCGGGGATGGCATAGGGTCTGCGTCTGCCGTCATCGCAATGGCGGGTGTAGAGGATGGCGCGGTCGGTGAGCTGACGCTGCACCGCTACGGCGCGTTCCTCGGCAGCGCGGAAAAACATCAGCGAATTTATCACGGGACGGCGCACCTTGCGGCGCTGCCCTCCTCGCTCCACCATGGTTTCTTCCACCGGCACGTAGCACTCTGTGCCGTCGGCCGTCAGCTCCTCTTCCACAGCAAAAACTTTGTTGTAGAACACCTTCAAGGCATACCAATGCAATTCGTGATTTTCCGCCTCAACCATTCGCGTAAGGATATAACTTCCATTCCTGCCCACCGTGGTTTTTTCAACCTTCAGCGCACAGCAAGTCGGGTTAGTCCGCTAATTTTTCATCTGTCTAAAACCCCGGAACTCGGCGCGTTCCACTACCCGTGGTCGCTGTCCGTAACCCTCTTCGTGCGGTTTCTCCGCAAGAAACCGCACAACCTTTTTGCAAAGATAGATAATTTTCTTGAAAAAGGCTTGTGGAATGCAATATTAATTCAACCTTTTTTTAAAGTTGAATTGCGCAGACGTTGTAAGTGGTTGAAAGTTAATCGTTCAGCCACTACGGCAATGTTGAGGTTTCTCTATCGTCGCCATGTCACGTATCTTGATAGCGACAGCTGAGCTGCCGAGACCTGCGGCCCATTTTCGCACGCTAAAGCTCGCGATTTTCACTATATGCCGGCTCTATATTTCTTTCCGCCAGCGCGTTCCGCGGTTGTGCGGTTTCTTGCGGAGAAACCGCACATCACAAGCACTTCAGAATTTCATGGTTGGCATTGTCCAATGCCACATTTTCCACTGAATCAAGATAAATAAGCGTGGTGCGCTCAGAAGAATGCCCAAGTCCGGCGCTGATGATTGACAACGGCACGTTGTGGCGCCGCGCAGCAGTGGCCCAACTGTGACGCGCCGTGTAGGTCGACAACTTCTCCGAAATTCCTGCAATTTCAGCCAACTGTTTCAGCTTACGGTTGTGATAGCCCAACGCGGTCTGGTATTGCCGGTAGGCATCCTGTCCGTCGGCACTGATTATCGGGAACACATACTCTCCTGCTTCGTTTTTGTAGCGGTTGATTATGGCAGCCATCGGCGGCTCTATGCGCACGGTGAGCCGTTGCCCCGTCTTGCGGCGCACGTAGCTGAACCAGTCGCCACAGATGTCGTCGTGCCGCAGAAAAGCAATGTCGACAAACGCCATCCCACGCGCGCAATAGCTGAACAAAAAGATGTCGCGCGACAAAGCCAGCGACTCTTGCTCGGGTGGCAGCTGCCAGTGCAGCAACTTGGAGAACACCGTCTCTGGCACAGCCAGCTTGCGCGTGGCGCACACTCCTGTAAACACTTTCTGAAACGGCACAATCCGCCGCGCTATGCCTTCTGATACCGCTTGGTTGCAGACCGACCTCAGGCATCGCAGATAAAACGACACGCTGTTCATCTTCAGCCCACGTTTCCGCAGCCACAGTTCATAATCAGACACCAAATCGGCATCAATTTTGGAAAATGCGATGTCGTGCCTGTCAAGAAATTCAGAAAACCTGTAGAGCGAGTTGCGATAATTACGCGCCGTGCCAAAATTCATATTGGTTTTCAAGTTCAGAATCAAGCCACGCCAATATTCAAGTACTCTGCGCGGTCTGCGCACTGCTTTTTTCTCAATAATATTGTTTCTTTCCATCTTGTTTTGATTTTTTGAGAAAAAGTAATGATTAATTTCCGCATAACTGACGTAATTTTGCAGAAGAAAAGTAACACCAGGCATAATAATGATTAAACGACGCTTTATGCCCGTGTTTTAAAAACCCAAAAGAATTATGAAAATATGCCTATTCGTTGTAGGAAAAACAAATCATAACTATCTGTCGCCAGGCATCGAGGACTACAGCCGGCGGGTGAACCGCTACGTGCCGTTCGCAATACAATATATCGCCGATGCAAAAAACACCCGCAATCTGACGCAAGCCCAACAAAAGGTTGCCGAGGGACAGAATCTGCTCGCCGCCTTCGAGCCGTCGGACTGCGTTGTGCTGCTCGATGAGCACGGCAAAGAAATGAAATCTATGGAATTTTCAGCATATATTGAAAAGAAGATGCAGACCGTAGGCAAGCGGTTGGTGTTCGTTGTAGGCGGACCATACGGATTTTCCGACGAAGTCTATGCCCGTGCCAATGGGAAAATATCGCTGTCGAAAATGACATTTCCGCACGACTTGATACGCCTTGTGTTCTGCGAGCAGCTCTATCGGGCATACTCCATAATGCACAACGAGCCATACCATCACGAATAGAGCCAGACACCTAAAAGGCTGTCTGGCTCTGCATATTGCTTTCAAAAGCGCTACTTCAAATTCTCGCGCACCTGTTCAAGAAACTCCTTCATCGCGTTGGAATCCTTGCGCGCCACAATCTCCTTCAGCGTTTCCAGCTTGTCCTGAATCTTGCCAATCTGTTCCACAGTGTGCGGATTAAACAGAATCTCCGTGAGCAGAAAATCATCCTCCGACATCAGTCCACGGGCTATCGCCATGTGGCGTTTATAGGTGGTTCCCGGCGCGTCCTGATGCTTCATCACGCTGCCAAACACAAGCGTCGACGTAAACGGTATTGACAACGAATAAGCAATCACCTCGTCGTGCTCCTTAAACGTGTACTCGCGGATATTGAGATGCAACTCGTTGTAAAGGTCCTTGAAAAACACTTTGCCCAAATGGTCGCCCTCGCTTATGATTATCGCATTCTCATCCTGCAGATTGCTCAACGAAGCGAACGTGGGGCCAAACATCGGGTGTGTGCTGACAAAGGGATGCCCGCATTCGGCATAAAACTCAGGCAATCCCGTCTTCACCGAAGCTATATCGGCAAGAATGCATTCTTTGCCGATATACGGCATCACCATGCGGAATGCCTCGAGCGTATACTTCACCGTTGCGGCATTGATGACCAACTGAGGGTCGAAGTCGGCAATCTCATCCGGAGACGACATTCGTCTCACATTATAAGTAAAACGCAAACGCTGCGGATTGGTCTCAAAAACCGCAACAGAATGCTTGAAACTCAACAAATCGGAGAAAAACGAACCCATCTTCCCGGCTCCTATAATCAGTATTCTCATCGTCACTATCGCATTCTATTGTTCAATACCTCAATTTGCTGACGAACCGACTCTTCGTGAATCGCTTGGTAAACCGTCTTCATGAAATCACCGTTCATGCCCAACTCTTCCGCAGCCGCCGCACGTGAGTTAAGGATGTCGTCGTAACGTCCCGTCTGCACCACCGGCATACTGTGCTCTTTCTTGTACTGACCAATCTCACGCGAAATGCGCATACGCTTGCTCAAGGCTTCAAGCAAATCATTATCTATCTGATCAATCTGCTGGCGCAATAGCGTGAGGTTTTCTGTGGTCTGCGTTGTGTCGCGCACCACAAGCATATTCAGTATAAAGTTAAGCACCTCGGGAGTGACCTGCTGGCTCTTGTCGCTCCAAGCACTGTCAGGATCACAATGCGACTCCACGATAAGTCCGTCAAAGCCCATATCCATCGCCTGCTGCGACAACGGAGCCACCAGCTCACGCTTGCCTCCAATGTGCGACGGATCGCAGATCAGTGTCAGTTCCGGCATACGGCGGCGCAATTCAATAGGGATGTGCCACTGCGGCATATTGCGGTACAAATGTTTGCCGTAAGCACTGAATCCACGGTGAATGGCGCCAATCTGCCTGATTCCAGCATTGTAAATGCGTTGCATCGCACCAATCCACAACTCAAGATCGGGATTGACCGGATTCTTAACCAGCACCGGCACATCCGCTCCGACAAGCGAGTCTGCGATTTCCTGCATGGCAAACGGGTTGGCCGAAGTGCGCGCGCCAATCCAAAGCACATCCACTCCGGCATTGAGAGCCTCTTCAACATGCTGCTTGTTTGCAACCTCTGTTGCCACAAGCATACCAGTCTCCTTCTTCACCTCCTGCAACCATGTCAGACCGACACTGCCCACACCTTCGAATCCGCCCGGTTTGGTGCGCGGTTTCCAAATGCCGGCACGAAAGATTCTAACACCATTCTTTGCCAAATCCTTAGCCGTTTCCATCACCTGTTCCTCTGTCTCGGCACTGCACGGACCAGCAATTACAACAGGGCGTTTTGAGTCAACGCCACAAAACTTAATAGGTTTAATATCGTTCATAATCTTATGTTTTTATTTCATTTCTTTAATTCTATTCAAAGCCTCCCGCATCTTTTCCTCTGTCGCACAAAGCGATATTCTGACATAGCGCTCTCCGTTGCTTCCGAAAATAAATCCTGGAGTGATAAACACCCGCGCACCATACAAAATGCGGTCAGCGAATTTTTCAGACGACTCCTCCCCTTCAGGAATCCTTCCCCATAGGAACAGTCCCTTCTGAGATTTGTCAAATGTGCATCCGAGTTGCGTCATAATCGCCTCCGCCACCTTTCGGCGTTCGGCATACACCTTATTAAGCTCGGCATACCACGACCCATCGCACGACAAAGCCTTTACCGCCGCCTCCATTGCCGGGCGGAACTGTCCGGAGTCAATATTTGACTTCACTTTAAGTATCCACTCTACAAACTGAGCGTTTGACGCCAGCATTCCCATACGCCATCCCGCCATATTATGCGATTTGCTCAACGAATTCATCTCAATGGCAATGTCTTTTGCTCCAGGCACAGAAAGCAGGCTTACAGGGTTGTCGTTTAAGATAAAGCTATACGGATTGTCATTGACAATCACGATATTGTGCCGGCGGCCGAAGTCCACAATCTTCTGAAACAACTCCATTGTCGCAGGCGCGCCTGTTGGCATGTTAGGATAGTTCACCCACATCAGTTTCACCCTGTCGAGCGGCATCCGCTCCAACTCGTTGAAATCAGGATACCACCCATTTTCTTCTTTTAGATTATATGTCAGGATTTCAGCCTCCGCCAATTTGCTCACCGAAGAGTATGTAGGATACCCCGGATTTGGCACAAGCACAGCATCGCCAGGATTGACAAAAGCAAGCGTAATGTGAAGGATACCTTCTTTTGAACCAATCAACGGTTGGATTTCTTTATCAGGATTCAGTTCTACACCGTACCAACGGCGATACCAATCAGCATAAGCACCGCGAAGCGACGGCAATCCAACATACGGCTGATAGCCATGAGTGTCGTGCCTCCGAGCCACATCACACAATGTGTCAATCACCGACTGATGCGGCGGACGGTCAGGGCCTCCGATGCCCAAAGATATAATGTCCATACCTTTTGCATTCAGCTGCGCCACTTCTTTCAACTTCTTTGAGAAGTAGTACTCCTTAACTTGTCTCACCCGATTTGCCGGGCATATATTGCTATTCTTTTCCATCTTGATTGAAATTGGAATATTCGCCTAAAATTTTAAAATCAGTAATCAATGGTTTTACAGCCTCTATCGACTGACGGTAACGCGTATAGTCATCAAAAGTCAGATTGATGAAAAACCGATATTCCCACTCTCTTCCGATAATTGGAATCGATTGGATTTTAGAGAGGTTGATATCATAGAATGAAAAAATTGTAAGAATCTTAGCCAGGCTGCCCTGCGTGTGTGGCAACGTGAAAACCAACGACGCCTTGTCTATTTTTTTGCCATAGGAAAGCTCATGCGACATTATCGGATCGGCGATGATAAGAAACCTCGTGAAATTACGCTTGTTTGTCTCGATGCCTTCTTCCAAAATATTCAAGCCGTATAATTGAGCCGCCAATTTTCCACAAATAGCAGCATGTCCACGCAATCCCAACTTTGCAATTTCTTCCGCACTGCCCGCAGTATCGGTCTTCTCCACCATCTTCAGATTTGGATGGCGATGCAGAAACTGCTCGCATTGCATAAGAGCCATTGGATGCGAGTTAACCTCTGTCAGCTCGTCTATATTCTGTCCTGGCAAAGCGCACAACACATGTGATATGCGCATCTTGTATTCTCCTACCACCGTAAGATTGCTTTGGCGAAGAAGCTCGTGATTTTGCAACAGACTGCCGGCAATCGTGTTTTCAATCGCCATCGCGCCAATCAGCGAACTGTCGGACTTCAGACAATCAAACATACTGCCAAACGTTTCACACGGCACCACGTCAATATCCTCTCCCGCAAAATATGCTCTTGCCGCAGCATCATGGAAACATCCTTTTACGCCCTGTATTGTTACTTTTTTCTTCATTCGGTCATACTAAATAAAAAATCCCGCTCAATGGCGGGATTTTAATATGATTGCTAATTTTCTTTGTCTTTATATATTGCATATCGTCCCGCCTCTATTTTTTATCAAAATAAAAGTAAAAGCCAAAATAATATGCGAAATGATTCACGTTCATTTTATTGTTTTCTTGATTGCAAAATTAGATAAAATCTTTTAATCTGCAAGAATTTTTCCACTTTTTCTTCAAATTTGCCATCATTTTATTTTCCGCAAGATTACCCACAACACATAACCATCAGAAACAGAAGCAAAAATGGTTAAATATTTCCGTATAGAAGAATTAATTATTACTTTTGTAGAACGTAATAGAATTGCCTTATGTGTGAAGATTTTTCATTTGTCGACAATCCAGAATTCGAATCATTCATATCCCAATATAGCACAACCGACGCTTCCACACTAAGGCTGAAAAGATTTGACAACCTCAAATTCGATAAGAATTTAGCAATAACCCAAATAGAATGCAGGCGCAAGGCAAAAAAGAAGCTACCGGAATTAGCTGAAAAAATTGCCTATCCCACCGACGTCTCCATAGAGCAATGCTCTTCTGAGATTTTGGCTAAATTTCACGCCAACCTGTTTGCCGGATGTGATGCTGTGGTCGATTTGACATGCGGGCTCGGCATCGACTCGTTCTACATTGCGCAACAGGCCAAGTCAGTGGTAAGCATTGATGCAGCCGAGATTGTCACATCTGCGGTAAAACACAATATGCATAAACTTGGGATAAACAACGTTTCCGTAGTAAACGACTTTGCCGAAAGTTATTTGGACAAGGTCAAGAACCCGTTCTCCGCAGCATTCATCGATCCGTCGCGCAGGCTGACCGACGACCGCAATTCCCGCACATACGCAATCAAAGACACCGTCCCCGACTTAAACCTAATTATCCCGCAGATAGAATCCCGCTGCAATTTCATCATTGTCAAAGCATCTCCAATGGCAGACATCTCGCAAACAATCAGCGATTTTCCTGGGATTACAGAAGTCTGGATATTGTCAGTGAAAAACGAGTGCAAGGAGCTTTTGTTTAAAATTGACTTTCCACAGACAGCGAAACAGCCACAAATTCACTGCATCGACTTCGTTGCAAACGAAGCAATCGAATTCACGTTCAAATTCGAAGATAAATCCATTTCAATTGCAGACGGGACACCACATCCCGGTCAACAGTTATTCGTTCCAAACGCATCAATAATGAAAGCCGGAGCTTATGACATTGTCGCCGATAAATTCGGCCTCATCCGCTTGGCTGCGAATTCACATCTGTATCTGTCCGATATCACCACCAACCACGAATATCCAGGCCGGGTGTTTTCCATAACGAATGTTTTATCTTTATCGAAGCCCGACATAAAGAAGATTAAATCATCTGTCAAGTCAGCAAACATCTCTTGCCGCAACTTTCCAATGAAGCCAGATGATTTGAGGAAAAGGCTCAAGATTGCCGACGGAGGAAATGATTATATTTTCGCCACCACCCTTGCCGACAATTCAAAAGTCCTTATTCTATGCCGCCACGTCACCGTTTAAACATACGGTCCATTTCGCGTTTGTCTTCGCGCTCTTTTATCGACTGACGTTTGTCGTATTCTTTCTTACCTTTGGCAAGAGCTATGACAACCTTTGCCAGCCCCTTGTCGCTTATAAACACCTTCAGCGGCACAATGGAAAATCCGCTGTCTTTCGAAGCCTTGCCTATTTCGCGAATCTCCTTCTTGTTCAACAGCAACTTGCGGTCTCTCCGAGAAGAATGATTGTTGTAGGATCCATAGAAATATTCCCCCACATACATATTCTTTATCCAAATCTCGCCATTGTTCTCATAACAGAACGCATCTGTCAAGCCCGCCTTGCCAAGACGAATTGACTTGATTTCCGTGCCTGTCAGCACAATTCCTGCCGTGTAGGTTTCTACAATGTCAAAATCGAACGTGGCACGTCTGTTCTTTATGTTGACTGCATTCAGTTTCAATTTCATATTACATCCTGTGGATTAAATTTCATAATTACTATAACCACTACTATCGGCACCAATGCCAGGGCAAGGAATACTCCAAACACAAACCATATTTTCTTCTCATCCGTGTCAGCCCCGAAGATTTCAGCACACTTCGACAAGACAAACAGCAGATACACAACGAAAATATACAGAGGCATCATCGGCGTTGGCAATAGGTTCTGCACAATTGCCACTATCACTCCTATCGAATAGACAAACATCGTCAATATTTTCAAATCCGATTCTGTGACCGACTCCGACTTTTCCGTTCTCAATCTACGCACCACAGAAGATGCAAGAGCAGGACTTATCATATAGCCAAGGAAGAATGCCGAAAACATTGCAATACCCCGCACCAACGCAACCGTCAATGTTTCTCCATACAACATTTGCACAAACGATGATGCTCCAGCGACAGCAAGCAGCGGATAAAACCACCCTCTTTCATGCTTTGACGGCAAGTGCCCATTTTGTTTTTCCATCGTCCACGAAGATACCGGAGCGATAAGAAAACGTAGTGCCAACAGCAAATCTTTCATACTTTCTTTTTTGGGGATTATTCAAGGATTATTTTTCCGAAATATTCAGGCCTATGGAAATCCGGCTTGTCAGTTTTTATCGGCGCCCAGCTCAGATAATGCGGCATGCTCGTCGCCGACGCACATTTATACAGGTTGCCTTTCATTTCAATCGGGCGCTTTGAAACGTCAACCCCTATCAACTCAAACGGAATCGCGATGGCAAGTCCCCAATTAAAAATACCCTCAAGTTCCTGGAACGGATTATTTCCGCATGTGGCATACCTTTTCACTGTAGCCAGTTCCATATCGGTAAGCCGTATAGGATGCTTGCGGTCTTTCCGATGAGAAGCATTTATTGCACCGATACAATTAAATTCAAAGTTCCAATATTCCTCACTGCCAGGCGTCTGCAGGAAAAATTCCACACAGCTGTCCTCTGCCACCGGACTGTTGTTTTTATAATTCACCGCACGCAGATAGTTGCATCTAACAAAATAGTTCACATATAGGAATTTGTCAGAGTAAGCCATCGAGAACACCGTTATTGGGTGATATGGATATTTATCCTCCCAATTCACACAATTTATTCCCACCTTCTTCAAATGCAATTCCATATAGTCTGCAACCGAAGCCATCGACATTGCATCAAGACCTTCCACAAAAGGCACATTCAATACATATTCTTCTCCGTTCATAGCAACTCCATTATTGAAAGCCCCATGCCGATAACCGACATCAAGCAAATTAAACTTCCTATGAAAATGTTGATCAACCACATACTCCTCACATTAAAACGGCCTCTGACTTTGCTGACAAAGTAGGTTATCAAAAACCACCAGCCCAAAGCCCCAATAATAATAGACAGAAAACCAATAAAATAACCGTAGATTGATGTTATGTTGGTCAAGAAATTAAATCGTGCATACAATCCGATTATAAGGAAAATTATCAACGGATTGGAGAACGTGAACAAGAAACCGGTAATCAAATCCTGAACATAGTTGTTTTTCACCGGATGTCCCTTCTTTTCCTTTATCATTTTTGCAGGGTTTTTCCGTGCAATGTACACACCAAAACCAAGCAATACGACACTTCCGAAAATCTGAAGCACCGTCTGATTTTTTTCTATGAAATTTATGACAAACGACAGTCCAAATCCTGTCAGCAATGAATACAACAAATCAGAGAATGCCGCGCCTACACCGGTAAAGAAGCCAGATGCACGTCCCTTGTTCAACGTGCGCTGAATGCACAGCATTCCTATCGGCCCCATTGGTGCAGATATCAATATTCCGATAGCGAGACCCGCTATTATTACTTTCACTATTTCCATATGAAATGCAAATTTAACAAAAATCAGCCAATAGAATGGTGAGTCAATCCGAAAAAGTGACTCAGAGCGTCTACATATTCTGATTTTTTACTTACTTTTGCATTATTGACAAAGGTTCAGGGCCTTGTCTGACACGCATCAAATACAACATCTCTTATTATGAAAATCAAAACGTTATTCCTGGCTTTGCTATGTTTATCATTGCCATCAACAACATATTCAGAGCATATTTACTGGGACTGCAACAATGACTGCGACATCAGTGCCGGGCTCGACAGAAATTCCCGTAATGAAATTTTCATCGACAATGCCGGCTCCAATCGCCTGAAATTCATACCATTCACTTTCAACAACCCCGACAGTTGCGACTTCTCTTTCAAAATAAGGTTGCGCGATGGTGATGAAATCGACAATGCCTCACGACTTTTGTCTCCATCTGCGCCAAGTGCGGAATTCGGAATTGTTTGGGACTACATCGACTCCGACAACTATTCCTCCGCTATATTCAAAAGAAACACCAACAACCATTTTGATGAAATCACCCGAAAAGATTGCTTTCACGTAGCCATACAGGTCGTTTCTAATGGAGAAAAGTCAATTGTCAAAGAATCAGACATTGACAGCAAAATGGCATTCGAGCCCAACAAATATAACACCTTTCAGATAAAAGTGGACAATGGCGTCCTTTCCCTTTCTGCCGGAAACAAAGAGCTCTCCACCCTTTTCTCCTGCGAATATATTCCTCAAAAAACATTTTCCGCAGGAATTGTCGCTGGCAAAAACAAGATTTCAATCAAAAGAATCGAGTTCAAAAGCATTCCCGACAAACGCGTTTCCAACAAAACAAGCTACACACAGGCAGACGTCGAACAGGCCGTAAAGAACACCGGCAATGATTTCTATGTTGGCTTTTGGCGCTACTTTGACCGCAATACCGACGATTCCCGTTTTGAACTTGGCGGCAAATACACAATTGCTCTTGTCCCTACAGATTCAGGATACGACATATTATACATCTCAGGAGCAAACAGATTCTCCTCATACTGGTCGCCATATATGAAGAAAGGAGCGCTTGTCCGCACCCCTTTCTATAATCAATATGAGATTCATTGGTTTACCGCTGACAAGAATTTGTATTTTGATGAATGCTACGCTTCGGTGTCAGAGGACATTCTTACGCTGCACTTCCCCATCCAGCAGTCAACCGTCAGATTCTACCGTTTCACTCCCTCTTCAGAAAATCCTTGAATTCACGGAACGACGGCAGCATTTGGACCGACTTCTTTTCGCCATCCATAAACGCTTTCAAACGCTCCGGAATCGCGACATCTCCACCTGTAAGAGAATCAACCGTTTCTTTAAACTTAGCAGGATGAGCTGTTTCCAGACAAATTCCCACCTCATCATCCGCCAAGCATTCAGAAATAGCCCTGTAGCCCACAGCTCCATGAGGATCCAGCAAATAATTCTCCGTCTTGAATGTTGACGCCAATGTCTCTCCGATCTGAGCATCAGAGTATGTCACACCGGAAATGTCACTTTTAATCTTCTCCCACGAACAGCCGTACAGGTCGAGTATTCTTGCAAAATTGCTTGGGTCGCCAACATCCATTGCGTTGGCGATTGTCTGAATTGACGGACGAGGATTGTATTTGCCTGTTTCAAGATACTCATAAACCACATCATTGCTATTGTTTGCCGCAATGAATCGTTTTATCGGCAAGCCCATGCGCTTCGCTATAAGTCCAGCCGTAAGGTTGCCAAAGTTTCCGCTCGGAACCGCAACAACGATCTGTGACAAATCTTCTTTCCCTGCAGCAGCCAGCTGTGCATATGCATAAAAATAATAGAACATCTGCGGCAGGAATCTTGCGATATTGATAGAGTTGGCACTTGTCAATTTCATATGAGCGTTAAGTTGCTCGTCCATAAATGCCTTTTTCACCAATGCCTGACAGTCGTCAAATGTCCCGTCGACTTCAACCGCCGTTATATTCCGTCCCAATGTCGTGAATTGAGACTCCTGTATATGACTCACCTTTCCTTTCGGATAAAGCACGTAAACGTGTACGCCATCCACTCCGAGAAAGCCGTTGGCCACTGCGCTGCCGGTATCGCCAGATGTGGCCACAAGCACATTGACAGGGCGTTTGTCTGAATCCTGTGCATTGAAATAGCCAAGCATACGGGCCATGAATCTTGCTCCTACATCCTTGAACGCCAATGTCGGACCGTGATACAGCTCCAAACAATAACGTCTATCCGCAACCTTATGCAATGGTATGTCGAAGCTAAGTGCGTCATCGACAATACGTTTCAACACATCAGCATCGACATCTTCGCCGAAAAGCGAATCTGCCACCGCATAAGCGATTTCCTGGAGCGACAAGCCTCCTATATTTTTAAAAAACGCAGCCGGCAAAGTCTTTATCGATTCCGGCATATAAAGTCCCTTGTCAGGAGCAAGCCCTCTTATTATCGCTTCTTTTAGCGTCACCTCGGATGCCGCTCCGTTCGTACTATAATATCTCATTATGCCCTATTTTAGCAATTCTTTTATAAAACCATCTGTTTCAAGCGTTCCCAACGAACCATTTATTGCAGAACACTCATTATATTCACTTATGCCATCGGCATTTTCTCCTTTGGAATAAATCATAAAAGGCACTGGATTCGACGTGTGAGTCTTTAATCTGCATGGCGTAGGATGATCGGGCAGCACGGCTATCCTAACAGATTCCTGCATCCTGTCGGCCGCTTCAACAATAGGCTTGCACAAACGCTGGTCAAGATATTCAATAGTGCGAGTTTTTAATGCCACATCGCCGTCATGTCCAGCCTCATCGCTCGCCTCCACATGAACAAACACAAAATCATTGTTTTTCATCGCCTCTATAGCGGCCTTGGCTTTTCCCTCATAGTTCGTGTTCCACAATCCAGTCGCGCCTTCCACAGCCACAGGCTTAAGCCCGGCATACACGCCGATTCCACGGATCAAGTCAACAGCGGAAATAACCACACCGCTTTTTATGCCAAACCGCTCCGCCAATGTAGGCATTGACGGGCGATAACCTGGCGACCACGGCCAAATGCTGTTCGCCGGATCTTTCCCCTCTGCAATACGCTTTTTATTTACAGGGTGATTTGCCAACAACACTTGCGACTTCAATATCAAGTCATTTATCAAATCAGCCGTTTCCTCGGCTTCCGGCACATCCGCCTTAACAAGCACTTCGCGGAAAGGCGTTCCCGGCACATCGTGTGGTGGTGTGCAGTCTATACGCTTGTCTCCACCTCTAATTTTCAACAAATGCCGATATGAGATTCCAGGATAGAAGCGCACCGTGTCAGAGCCTAATTTCTCAGAAAGGAAGGCAATCAATTCCGCAGCCTCCTCATCAGAAATGTGTCCAGCAGAATGATTCTTTATTTTACCATTCTCAACGCAAATCAAGTTGCAACGCATTGCCATTTCTCCACGTTCAATATCCACCCCGATGCTTGCCGCCTCTAAAGAGCCACGGCCCTCAAACGTTGTCGGAAGGTCGTAGCCGAGCACCGACATATTAGCCACCTCACTTCCCGGATGGAATCCTTCAGGCACCGTCTTAAGCATTCCCATCCTCGACCTGGGTGCCATATAGTCGAACGTCGGAGTATCAGCCGCTTGCAATGGCGTTTTTCCATTCAATGACGGTATAGGCTCGTCTGCCATACCGTCACCAAGTATAATCACATATTTCATTATTATCTGATATTTGCTATGCTTATAATATCCGCGAAGACTCCTGCGGCGGTAACTTCCGCGCCTGCTCCATATCCTTTGATTTCCATAGGATACTCCTTATATCTCTCCGTGGTTATCAATATTACATTGTTACTGCTTTCCAATGAATAGAACGGACTGTCGGGTGCCACTTCCTCAAGACCGACAGTTGCCTCGCCATTCTCAAGCCGCGCGACAAAACGCAAAGCCCGTCCAGATTGCGCCGTTGCCGCCCTTCTTTTCTCAAACTCATCATCGATAGATGCAATGTTCTTGAAGAAATCCTCCGTTGTTCCCTGCATCAACGATTCCGGAACAAACAAATTTTTCTTTACATCTTCAGTTTCTATCCGATATCCGGCTTCTCTCGACAAAATGACCAACTTGCGCACAACATCCTTCCCGCTAAGATCCTCTCTTGGGTCAGGTTCACTGTAGCCGGCTTCTTTCGCCATCATTACAGCCTTGCTCAACGGCACTTTTTCCGACAGTACATTAAATATATAATTCAACGTTCCCGACAGCACTGCCTCTATTTTCAATATCTTGTCACCTGAATTTATCAGACTGTTTATTGTATTGATAATCGGCAGTCCGGCGCCAACATTTGTCTCAAACAAGAATTTCACATCACGCTTGCGGGCTATCTGCTTCAGCTTCTTATAATTATCATATTTAGATGATGCCGCCAGCTTATTTGCCGCCACTACATTTACATTGTGCGACAACAGCCGGTCATACATTGCGGCAATATCCTTTGTTGCCGTGCAGTCGACAAACACAGGATTGAAAATGTTCATCTTTATTATTTCATCACAAATCGTTGTCGGACTGGCTACCATCTCCGATTTGCCAAGGATATCGGCATAATGCTCTATGTCGATTCCATTTCTGTCGAATATGCAATGATGAGAGTTGGCGATCCCCACGACGTTGAGTTCCAGTGCCTTATTATCCTTTAGATTGGATTGCTGATGGCGAATCTGCTCAATCAGACGCTTACCGACATGACCCACTCCGACAATAAACAAATTCAGCACCTGATATTCCGACAGGAAGAATGAGTCGTGAATCACGTTGAGCGTCTTTCGCAAATTATCTCCATTCACAACAAACGAAATGTTTGTCTCGGAAGCGCCCTGCGCGCAGGCAATAACACTAATACCACTCCTGCCCAATGAATTAAACAGCTTTCCAGCAATGCCTGGAGTGTGTTTCATATTCTCTCCAACAACCGCTACAGTAGCCAGGTTTTTCTCGGCGGTGATACTTGTTATCTCTCCAATCTCTATTTCTTTCTCAAACTCCTTGTTCAACACCGCCACAGCCAGATCGGCGTCATCGCTTTTCAATGCAAACGTCGTGTTGTGTTCCGAAGAAGCCTGCGACACAAGAAACACACTGATGCCATTCTGAGCAAGGCATTGGAAAATCCGCGAATTGATTCCAATCACTCCCACCATTCCAAGTCCAGACACAGTAACCAATGACGTGTCACTGATTGAAGAAATTCCTTTAATAGCCCGTGAGTCCTCGTGCACCACATCATTGGAGATCTTTGTCCCAGGAGCTGCGGAATTGAACGTATTCTTTATTATGATTGGAATATTCTTGTGAAACACCGGATAGATTGTAGGCGGATACACAACCTTTGCACCAAAGTTGCACAGCTCCATCGCTTCAACAAACGACAATTGGTCGATAACGTAGGCATTGCTTATCACTCTCGGATCAGCCGTCATAAACCCATCAACATCCGTCCAAATTTCCAACAGACGGGCATTCAACGACGCTGCGATAATCGACGCTGTATAATCGCTACCTCCTCTGCCAAGATTTGTTATATCGCCATTTTCTTTATCAGAAGATATAAAGCCAGGCACAACTGCCACTTTTCCGGAAAAACGGTCAAACACACTGCGAACAAGACTCTCCGTAGTCGGAAAATCCACCACATGCTTATTGAATTGCCTTACTGTCTTTATGAAATTCCGCGAATCAAAATATTGTGCAGAATCAATAATTCTGCTTATAATCGCCGACGAGAGTCGCTCGCCATAACTGACAATTATATCCAATGAACGGGAAGACAAATCCTTTATTAATGCCACTCCTCGATAAATGTTGCCAAGTTCTTCCAGCAAAGGATCCACAACCGAGTGCACATCCAAAAGCTTGTCTTTTGGCACCATCCCATTTATCACATCATTGTGACGCTCTATTATTTTTGCATAATTTTGCAGATATGATGTATCCCCCTTGGAGGCCATTCGTGCAGTCGCAATAAGCATATCTGTTATACCGCCCAATGCCGACACTACGACAATCACCGGTTCTTCCTCACTCTCGACAATTCTTTTCACGTGGGTCAGGCTTTTCACCGTGCCCACAGATGTTCCTCCAAACTTTAATACTTTCATATAATCGTTTTTGTAGATTTATAAAATCGGGCATAAAGGTACACATTTCATATGACTAATTCAACCCAAACTGCATTTTTATTATCATTTCGACAGATATTAAGGCTTTTTGCTTTCATTTACCCTCCATATCGCTCCATCAGAGTTGATTTTGCAACATCGCACACAAAATGCGACATTAAAACAATTCCATAACACAACATTGGAAGAAATGCCTTAATTTTGCACTGTCTTAGCACAATGTTATGAGATTTGAATTATTTTTTGCCAAACGATTACAATTAAACAAACAGACAAACGACGGACGATCCGCTGTTTCGACCCTCAATGTCGCCATAACCGGAATGATTCTGGCTATAGTCATAATGGTTGTTGCGGTATCGGTTGTGACTGGATTTAAATCAACTATAATAAACAAGATAACCAACCTTGACAGCCATATAAAAATCTTCAACAAACACCTTGACAGTTCCGACAATATGATCAGAAGCTACATTGACTTCAACAGCGAGCTGTCTACCCTGCTGTCTTCAAAAGCCGACCCGAGAATCAAGTCAGTCTACCTGATCAGCGAGATTCCATGCGTGTTGAAATCGCCCGACGGATTTTCAGGATTGCGATTTAAAGGCGTTTCCGACAGCTATGACCTGTCATATCTTCGCAGCACATTGACAGCTGGGAAAGCCGACATTTCTGGGAACAACGTGCTTGTATCAAAGGCCACCGCCGATAAACTGCAGCTCCACATCGGCGACCGCCTATACATCTATTTTATGAACAACCAACAAGTCAGGATGCGCAGATGCAATATTTGCGGAATTTTCAATACAGACTTCGACACTTTCGACGAGCATATTCTTATCGGAAATTTAAAAACTCTGCAGTCTGTAAACCAATGGGATGCCAGCACCGGATCATATATAGGCGTGGATTGCAAATCAGGCAACGACATTGACGACGTAAGAGCCAGCATCATCAACCGCCTGACAAAACGCATAACATCTGGACAGACATCCTTGTCGGGCGAATTCCAACTATCAACCATACGCGAAAGCAATCCCACCCATTTCGCATGGCTCGACTTGCTGAACACCAACATAGCCGTAGTGCTTGGACTGATGGCTTTTGTTGCGTGCTTTTCAATCATCGCATGCCTGATTATCATCGTGCTCAACAGAATAAACACCATTGGCGTACTCAAAGCGCTTGGCGCAACCGACAAAAGCATCCGGTTGATATTCATCGCCATCATGATGAAGATTTTGTTCAGCGCAATCATCATCGGCAATGCCATTGCGTTCGCACTGCTTCTCATTCAGGACAAATTACATATAATCAAACTTGACTCAGAATCATATTTCATGAACTACGTTCCCGTTGAATTCAGCTGGTGGCTACTTATTCTGAACATAGGTATCATTTTGCTGTCTGCAATCGTGCTGCTATTACCCTCATACATCATCTCATCAATAAGGCCGTCAAAGTCAATCCGTTTTGAATAACACAATATATTTGACGGCAACAACACTTACATTTTAGCGAAACAATTCGCAACATTCATAAAAATGATGTACTTTTGTGGAAAAGAAAAAGAAATATGATATTATCCATGACTGGCTATGGTAAATCGACCATCGAATGCAAAGGCAAAAGATTTACCGCTGAAATTAAATCTCTTAACAGCAAACAGATGGACTTGTCCATCAGAATCCCTCAGCAATTCCGCGAATTTGAGTTGCCGATTCGCAGCATCATCTCGCAACGTCTTGAAAGAGGCAAAGTTGATGTCGTAATTTCAGTAGAGACCATCTCTGCCGACTCAACAACTACCATAAATCAGTCTGCAGCTGCAGCCTACAAACTTCAAATTGAAGAATTGGCTAAAAATCTCCAGATACCGCTTCCTCAAGATTGGCTAAGCGTTTTAATCAAACTGCCAGACGTTTTGAAAACAGATGTGTCGGAAATCGACGATGCCGAAAAAGACACATTGTTCTCTGTTGTGAACAATGCAATAGAAGGGCTTGTGGAGTTCCGCACACAAGAAGGCAACCGCCTTGCCACATTCTTTGAAGACAAAATACGCTGCATTCAGGAATTGCTCAACGAAGTGCCTCAATACGAGAACGAACGTGTGACAAAAATCAAAAGCCGCATTCAGGAATCGCTTGAGAAACTCGGAGATGTTGACTACGACAAAAACCGATTTGAGCAGGAAATGATATTCTATATCGAGAAACTTGACATCACAGAAGAAAAACTTCGCTTGCAGAACCATCTCGACTACTTTATCTCGACTCTCAACGGGAACCATGGACAAGGGAAAAAATTGGGATTCATCAGTCAGGAGATGGGCCGTGAAATCAACACTATGGGTTCAAAGGCAAATCAAGCCGAGCTGCAAAAGGTTGTGGTCAGAATGAAAGACCAACTAGAACAGATTAAAGAACAGGTGCTGAATGTCATGTAATTATGAAGCAAGGTAAAATCATAATCGTTTCCGCGCCTTCGGGCACTGGCAAGTCGACCATAATTGGAAAGCTTATGGAGGATGCAAATTTGCGTCTGCAATTCTCCGTTTCCGCCACAAACCGCGCTCCACGCAAAGGCGAGACTGACGGTGTAAATTATCACTTCTTGACAACCGAGGATTTCCAGCGTCTCATCTCAGAGAATGCCTTTGTTGAATACGAAGAGGTGTATCCCGGACGATTTTATGGAACTCTCAAATCCGAGGTTTCAAAGATTCTCGAATCGGGGCACAATCTCATTCTCGACATTGATGTAAAAGGAGGATTGAATGTAAAGAAGCAGTATCCCGAAGCATTGTCTTTGTTTTTTACGCCACCATCAATAGAGGTCTTGAGAGAGAGACTTGTCGGTCGTGCCACAGACGACATCGACACAATCAACCAACGTGTCGACAAAGCTGCCTTTGAATTGACATTTGCACCACAATATGATGTCAACATTGTAAACGACGACCTTGACAAAGCCGTTGCAAAGACGCGCGAAGTAATTGAATCATTCATTTCCAAATAATGAAAATCGGTGTTTTCGGTGGTTCTTTCAATCCCATCCACATAGGTCACTGCATTGTAGCCAGCCATATTCTGCAATCATCAGAGCTTGACGAGGTTTGGCTCAACGTATCGCCACAAAACCCTCTGAAAGAAGAAACAAGCGATGCGATGTCGCAACACAGGCTGAACATGGCGAGACTTGCGATTGACGGATGCGACGGCCTCAAAGTGTGCGACGTGGAGTTTCACATGCCTGTCCCATCATACACCATATCAACCTTACGCGAATTAAAACGCATATATCCAGACCACGATTTCAAGCTGATTATCGGCAGCGACAATTGGCTTATCTTCGACAGATGGAGAGCCTTCGATGAAATTATCGCCGATTTTGGAGTTGTCATTTACCCCCGGCCTGGATTTCCTCTACCTCCTGACAAAACACTGCCCGACAACGTGGAGATAGTCAAAGCGCCTGAAATAGAATTGTCGTCGACTCATATACGCCACTGTGCAAAAAAAGGTCTTGATTTACATTTTCTATTGCCAGACAAAGTGAGAGAATATATTATGTTCAACAACCTTTATAAAAACTGAGCACCAATATGACTGAAATATCAAACAACAGCATTCTGTTCATCGGACTTGCAAACGAGTATTGCCAGACGTTGGAAAGTTGCGCAAATTATGAGAAAAACGAATTTGTCGACAAGCTACTCAAACTCCTGCCACGAATATATATAGCCATTTCCGACTTTAACGAGACGGAGATTGACGACTCTGTCATAATCGATTCATATCTTGATGAAATCTATTATGACAGCGTGCGCCGCAAATTGGAGACTTTGATTGGCGAAGACGACACTATTCTTGAAGTCTTTGAGTCGGACATGAAATTTTCCGACACGCCGATTGCCGTCAGCATATCGGAATATCTTGCCGACATTTTCCAATATCTATACGACTTCCTCCACGCAGCGAAAGACGCGACCAGCGACCAAATCAACGAATGCATGAGCTTCTGTAAGGATAATTTCAAGGTCGTTTGGGGCCAAACACTCTGTAACGTGTTGAGAGCATTGCACCACATTAAATACGAATATAACTAATATCATTATGGAACGGACAAATGCCTATTCGTTGTTGGATTTTCTTGACAACAGCCCATGCAACTTCTTTGCCACTGCAACAATCCAACGCTATCTTGACGACAACGGATTCCAAGAGCTAAAGCAATCCGAACGATGGAATTTGGAAAAAGGCGGAAAATATTACGTAAAAAAGAACGACACCGCCATTTTTGGATTTGTTATAGGAGAAACGCCTCTTGACCAAAGCGGATTCAATATGATTTCCGCCCATAGCGACTCCCCTTGTTTCAGAATCAAGCCAAATCCAGAAATGCTTGCCGACGGTGTGCTTAAACTCAACACGGAGGTTTACGGCGGCCCTATACTTTACACTTGGTTCGACCGTCCATTGTCGCTTGCCGGAAGGGTCATTGTACGCAATCCACAAAATCCAGCACGACCAATCACAAAATTGATTGATTTCGCCAGTCCTGTTTTGATTATTCCGCATCTCGCCATCCACTTCAACCGAAATGTCAATGCCGGAAATCCTCTTTCAAAGCAGAAAGACATGCTCCCTATCGCTGCAATTGTCAGCGACTCAATGTCGAAAAACAATTTCTTAATAGACCAAATCAAAGAGAGGCTTGAAATTGCCGACTCCAAAGACATTCTGGATTTCGACCTTATGCTCTATAATTGCCAGAAATCGCAGCTTGTCGGCTTCAACAAGGAATTCATCTGCTCCGGCAGAATCGACGACCTCAGCATGGCTCACGCAGCATTGTCGGCACTCCTGAACAGCGACAACCCCGCAACGACAAAAGTCATGGCAATATTCGACAACGAAGAAACGGGCAGCGGAACAAAACAAGGGGCGGCATCGCCTGTGCTTGCATCAATACTGCATCGTGTCTCAACATGCATGGGGCTCGACGACGAGGGCTTCTACCAAGCTTTGTCCAGAAGTTTTCTTGTTTCTGCCGACAATGCCCACGCAGCACATCCTAACTATCCGGAAAAATATGACCCCACCAACCACCCTAAGATGGGAGGTGGTCCGGTCATAAAGATAAACGCCAACTGCAAATATATGACAGATGCTCATTCTTCCGCCATCTTCAAGGAAGTCTGCCATGCAGCCAACGTACCTTGCCAGTATTTCGTAAATCATTCGGATGTGGCAGGAGGATCGACTTTGGGCAACATTCTCACGTCGCAAATCGACATTGACGGTGTCGACGTCGGCAACCCTATCTGGGCAATGCACTCAGCCATGGAAACAGGCTCCATCGCTGATCATGAATACGCAATTCAAGCATTCATCGAATTTTTCAACACAGAATTATAACCAAAACAAAAAATGGCAAATTCGGGAAGCGAATTTGCCATTTTTGTTTATCCTTGATTCTTTCTAATTCAGTTTAGCCTCAATCTGTCCTACAAACTGACGGAAGTCTTTCTCCACAGAAACGCGCTCCTCGATAGCCTTGCATGCATAAAGCACAGTGGCATGGTTACGGTTCAGCTTCAAACCGATATTGGTAGACGACATCTTTGCGTGTTTCTTGGCAAGCATCATCACCAACTGGCGCGCATCGGCTACCTCACGCTTTCTCGACTTGCCATAGAGCAAATCCTTATCAATGCTGAACTGCGAGCATACAGCGTCGACAATCACATCAAACGTCACCTGACGGCGGCTCATCTTGACTGAGTTGGACAACACATTTCTTGCCAAATCGACAGTCAGAGGCAGATTAAGAGCCGTAGAATGCGCCATCAACGACACGAATACACCTTCTATCTCACGCACATTGTCCTTCACGTTCTCTGCCACATAGTCCACAATGTCTTCCGGAATTTCAACACCGGCCTGAAGAGCTTTTTTCAAGAACACATTACGGCGCAATTCATAGTCCGGGCTCGACAATTCCACCGTCATACCCCATTTGAACCTCGACAACAAACGAGGCTCCATTCCATCCAATTCAGACGGAGGACAATCGCACGACAATATCAAATGTCTTTGTTTGTTGTGCAAATGATTGAAGATATGGAAGAATGTGTTTTGTGTAGCCGTTTTGCCTGCAAATTCCTGGACATCGTCCATAATAAGCATATCAATGCTTTGATAGAAATTTATAAAGTCATTGACCTTATTGTTTCTTACCGCTGTAGTATATTGCGACTCAAACGTACGGGCGCTGAGATAAAGCACACGCAAATCAGGATTCTCCTCCTTCATGCCTATACCTATCGCCTGAATCAAATGAGTCTTTCCAACACCTGTTGGACCGAATATAAACATCGGGTTGAACGTTTGTTTTTCAGGATGTCGAACAATCGCATTAGCTATGGTAAATGCCAATTTATTGCTTTTGCTCTCGCAATAATTCTCAAATGTATATATCGGATTCAGCTGTGAATCGAGCGCCACGCTCGAAAAACGGTCCTGCTGCACAAATGGATTCATTTCCTGCACTGCAGGACTCTTGTGCGGCACCTGTGTTATCACATGCGATTCCGGCACATCTTTTACAATGTCATAAGAATAGTTCAACTTTATTCCCTTGCCATACACGCGGAACAAAGTTGCACGCAACAAATCAAGATAGCGACTTTCAAGCACCTCTGCGTAGAAGTTTGTCGGGACACGCAATGTCAAGACATTGTTTATAAAACTTTCTTCTACAATAGGGGCGAACCAGGTTTCATAAGGAACCGGGTCCGGCCCGAGATTATCCTTAATAATCTCTTGGCACTTTTTCCATCTTTCGCTATTGTTTGCTGTCATTATCTCACTGTATTTCCAAATGCAAATTTTGTAATATATTTCGGATTAAACAAATGTAAAATAATTTGTTTTTTTCACAACACATCCAACACCAACAATATCAAGCAGTTACAAAACTTTCCAAGTTCACCAGCGCATTTAGTCGCAACCTGTTGATTGTCTGATGTTTACATTTTTCAGTACAAGACACCGTAATTGGCGCAACAGATGCAACATACTCCCTAATTATTAGGATTTTAATCCACCTGAAAAACAAATAAGTTCAGGCAGCTTATTTGGAATGATTCCGAATAAGCCGTTCAAAGATTTATCTAAAACAATTTGAAATTTACGTACTTTTTCGGATGAGCCTTCAGGTCGATGAGTAAAGAGTCCAGACTGTTCACCGTAGAATCAATGTGGTCATACAGCCCCCTGTCGTTAAGCAACAAGCCCAAAGAGGAGTCTGTTCCGTTCAGTTTTCCCGTAAATGTTTTCAGATTGGCCGTTGTCGATTTCACGTTATCCATAGTCTCAGACAAAGGCAACTCCTTAAGTTCTGCACTCAACTGCTTCAAGTCAGCTGATATTGCAGTCAAATCCTTAGTCAGCCCATTCACGTTGCTGACCATCGGGTCGATTCTCTGCGATGTTGCCGCCAAACGTGCCGTAAGCAACTCTATGTTGGCCGATATCGCATCCAGACGCGTAACTGTTTTCTGTAATGCCGGATTGGCAGCCAAAGAATCCACGTGTGCCAAGATGCTGTTTAGTTTTGGCAGCATTTCAACCACCTGAGGCAACACCTCGGTTGAGATATCTGCCATCATGTCTTTCTGGCTCTCTCCTTCCATCTCCGAGCCGGCTTCCACATAAGAGTTGCCCGGAGCCATCTCTATCGCCAACGCACCTGTTCCAAGCAAGCTTACAGCCTTTGTGAATTTAGTGCCTTTTGTCAATTTGACAGAAGAGTCCAGATTTACTTCCACCAACACATTTCCAGGATGCTCATAGTCATATTCCATACCTGTCACCTGCCCCACTTTCATTCCGTTAAGCGTAACAGGAGCCGCCTCCGCCAAGCCGGAGACATCCTTGAATGCCACATAATATAAATTTGACGATTTGAACACATTGATGCCTTTCAAGAAGTCAATTCCGACAAACAGGATTGACAAACTAACCACCAAAATCAAACCAATCAATATCTCTCTTGTAAATATTTTTTTCATAATTAACTATTTTATTCTTTGTCCATTCTTAAACTCGACGATAAAAGCATCTTCAAACAGTTCTTGCACCTCAGCAAGCGACTGCAACGCCTGTCGCTTGTCGAAAGTAGAAGCCGTTGTGTACTTAAAGACGCCTCCATCCTCATAATATTCTACATTTTTCAATCCCTTGAATTGTCGAGAAGTCAACGGCAATCTTTTACCACTCGACAAGAATTGTATCCTATATTCCACTTTATTACGATTGCTTTCAGCAACCGTTGTCCTCCGCTTCTCAGGTGTTCTGTTTTCCTCCACCTTGTCACGGTTTCTACCATTTTTATAATAGTCATAACCTTCTTTATATTGGCAAAAAGCATTGAACAATGATTTAGCCAATTTCTCCTGGCCATCGTCCGACGACAGGAATTTCTCCCTTTTAGGATTGCATATGAAATCAAGCTCGACAAGCACTGCCGGCATTCCCGTCTTGGCAAGCACCCAGAAGCCCGCCTGACGCACGCCCTTGTCCACTTGTCCGCACTTTTTGAACTCCCCCTGCACGTATGACGCGAAATTGATACTTTGCTCCATGTGCTTGCTCTGATTCAATTCAAAAATGATATATGATTCGGCAGAGTTCGGGTCGAATCCTTGATATTTTGCAGAATAATCATCCTCAAGTTCAATCACCGAATTCTCGCGCTTAGCTACCTCAAGGTTTTCATTAGACCGATGCAGTCCCAATGTATATGTTTCCGACCCAGTGACCGTATAGCGGCTTGGCGATTTTTTGTCAACTGAGTTAGTATGTATCGACACGAACAAATCACCTTTTGCTTTGTTTGCTATATTTGCCCTGTCCTGCAATGAAACGAAAAAATCCGCATCCCTTGTATAAACGACTTTTACATTCTTGCAATGTTTCTTCACCAGTTCGCCAAACTTCAATGCAACGCCAAGATTCACATCTTTTTCCATTGCGTAGTCGCCCACCGCCCCGACATCTTTTCCTCCATGTCCAGCATCGATGACCAACACAAAATCTTTCGCCACTGCATTAACGCAAAATGCAGCGACGAACACCGACAAAAGTAACGTTCTCAAGAATCTCGACTTCATATTTTCAATTTCTCTACAAAAGTACGATTTTTTGTCGAATTATAGAATTACGCATTTAGATTAAAATAATATCCATTCAAATTTCCATATCTGACTTTTTAAATATATTTTTATGCCCATATATGTCCATGATTGTTTCCGCTTCGTCTGGCTCTCGCCACAAGACTCAGCTGGCAACATGCCGGATTATACTGCAATCCAACACATTGCAACGGCAGAATTACCGTTGGCGACAGTTGCGATGCGCAGAATACGTCTCAACCTGACGAAGTCAGAATCCTCAATGCCGGATTATTTCTTCGTCAGTTGAGCAGCGCCGCATTTTCCCAAAAGGGAAACTTTTGTGAACTTAAGAGACATAAAATATTTACTGACATTTAAACATTTCATAGAAACTCAACAGCAATGGCTACTAAAATATTCGGATTAATCGGCTACCCTCTCGGGCATTCTTTCTCTCGGAAATTCTTTAACAACAAATTCCGCAACGAGGACATAGATGCCGAATACCGCAATTTTGAGATTGACGACATTTCACTTGCCGAAAACATTTTCCTCCAATCCGAAATATGCGGTCTAAACGTGACTATCCCATACAAACAACAGATAATCCCTCTTCTAAACGAAGTGGACAAAGACGCGCAAGCAATAGGCTCTGTCAATGTCATCAAATTCGTGCGCAAGGGCGAGCTTGTAAAAACAATCGGCTTCAACACTGACATCATCGGATTTCACGACTCTATTGCTCCACACATCCGGTCTCACCACAAATCTGCCTTGATTCTCGGCACAGGCGGAGCCAGCAAAGCCGTGGCTCATTGCCTACGCTCTCTCGGAATATCAATCGATTTTGCCTCGCGCACATCAGGAAACGGGAAAATGGCTTATACAGACCTGACGGAGCAGATTGTTTCCTCTCATCAAATTATTGTCAACACGACACCTCTCGGAATGTTTCCCAACGTAGACGCCTGCCCCGACATCCCCTATCAAGGGATCTCATCAAGCCACATCTGCTTTGACCTGACATACAACCCTGCAGAAACATTGTTTCTCCGCAAATCGAAGCAATACGGCGCCGACACAATAAACGGTATGGAAATGCTTATCGGCCAAGCCCTCGCTGCCTGGAGAATCTGGAATGACTAAGCGGCCCTTCTCTTTTGCTGCCAATCCTTTTCTAAAGATAACCATTCCTTTTGCGGTTGGCATACTCCTGTTCGACATAGGAGACAGATGCTTTATGCCGTCTTTTCTTGCCTTGGGCACAGCAATATGCCTCATTGCAAGAATGTTGCTCACCAAGACATACAGATTCGGCATCTGGCACATCTTCTCAAACATGTCGCTTCTTCTTATGTTTGCCTCGTTCGGATGGCTATGCTCCTATCTCAACACACCAAACAATATTGACGAGCGTTTCATCGGAAAAGAAATAGCGTTTTCCGGAACAGTTGATGAAATCCGGCAACGTGACTTTTCCTCCGACCTGACTGTCGCTGCTCAAATCGGACAGAAGGAAACGAAACTGCGACTTATTACCATACACAACGACTACTCCATCCATGTCGGTGATGTGATTGCTTGCCGCGGAACCATCGAGCCTATAACGAGCACAAACAACCCATATTCTTTCGACTATGCCTTATACATGAAGCGACAGGGCATTTTATACGAATGCCCGCTGAAAGAAGGGGAATATTCAATCACCGGGCATAAAAACAGCCTACGCGCATGGACCGACCGCACAAAGCAAAAAATAATACATCTCATCCGACTTTCCGGCATTAGCAATGGCGCAGCAAGCCTTTCTATAGCATTCTGCACCGGCGACCGCCGCTACATGTCGGATTCTGACAAGCAAGCATTTTCTCAAGCTGGGCTTGCGCACATTCTTGCGGTCAGCGGGCTTCACATCGGTGTAATCACAATCATCCTGTCCGCCCTTTTGTTTCCAATCAGAGGCCCGCGGATGAACAAATTCAAATTTTTCACCATCCTCGCCTGCATTTGGTTTTATGTTGCATTTACCGGGCTGTCCAGCTCAGCCATAAGAGCCGCCATCATGGTTTCATTTGTTTATGCGTCAAAAATATTTTTACGCAAGCATTCATCCATCAACGCTCTTGCCGCCTCCGCTTTCTTCATCTTGATATTTTCCCCCAATGCAATTTATGACGTCGGATTCCAATTGAGCTTTCTCTCCGTGACAGGCATCCTTCTCTGGGCAAACAACCTGCTGCCGCGTTCATCAAACCCTATCCTCAACTATGCGTCATCATCCCTGTCTGTCACATTGGCTGCACAATTGGCAACCGCACCACTTATCATTTACTATTTCAATTCATTCCCTACAAGCTTTTTCATCACAAACTTTGTCATAGTCCCTTTGCTGCCATTAATACTGCTTCTGAATGTATCCGCGATAGCAATAGCCGCATTGGGATACCAACTTGGCGCATTGATTGGTTTTATCGACTTGCTTTACGAGTATATGATTCAAACATCCCACTTCTGTATCAACTACCTGCCAGCGGTCAACAACATTTGGATTGACGGGCTATCCGCCACTTTGCTATCCGCATCGACCATAATCGCCGGACTGATGCTTGAATTCTCAGCCACACGCATTCTGAAATACGCTTGTGTTGCCTTGCTTTGCGCTGCCGTTGTATCCGTCACGGCAAACAATCTTGCAACGCCGAAATCCGGACATTTCATCGCTTCGGAATACAGTTCAACCGACATCGTGGCTTTTCAAAACGACATATTATACATTCTGAATTCTCTGAATGACACCATTCTTGCAAAAGATTTTATTGCCAATGCAGATAAATTTTTAGCGAGGCATCGTTTTGACTCCATCGTATACGACCGTGACAGTCTAAACTCCGATGGCATCCGTTTTTCATATCCATTCGCATGGATCAATGGTAAAAGCTACGTTTTTGTTGTCGGAAATTATCGCAAGCTTCACAATAAAAACGACAAACCGACAAAGGTTGACTATGCTGTTCTCACCCGTAGGTACTACAACCAACTTTCAGACCTGCCTGACTACTTTGACGCAGACACCGTCATTATTCCAAGAGAGATTTACAAAGAGCGGCGGGACACACTGATTGATTATGCGCGAAAAAACAAAATTCCATTCCGAGCGGATTAATCCACGCGTCCGGAACACACATATGTTCTAATATAATACTTCTCTTCCAGACTGCTGACAATAACCCCCTTGCTTGAAGAGGCATGGATAAATTTATTATCTTTAAGGTAGATGCCCACATGGTTGATTTTTCGCGACGAACCCGTCTTGAAAAAAACAAGATCTCCGGTTCTCAATTGGCTACGTCTGATTTTACTGCAATTCTTGTCGCGTATCGCCGCTGAATTACGTTCCAACGATTTGCCATAGACTGCCTTATACACCTGCGACACAAAGCCCGAGCAATCGCAACCTTTTTTAGTGTTGCCCCCATAGCGATAAGGCACACCAAGCCATTTTTCGGCAACGGTAAAGAGTTCTAAATTTTCTTTGTCGTGCTTTCCTATGCTGATGCCAAGACGCCTCGACAAATAGCCATACGAATCTACCGCAACAACCTCCGAATTGGGAGAACCGGGAGTATCTGTGGTTGTCACTTTCTTAGATGTATGGCATCCCGTCAGCAGGGCCGCCATTACAGACATGGCAAACGCCAATATAGCCAATCGTTTCATTCCGACAAAAGTAAAGGAAGACGATAAAGCCGAAGAGCCCTACCATCCTCCTGTCTATTTTATTCTTATTACTTTTCCTCTTTGGGCTCCTCTTCCTTGTTTTCCGGCTTGTAGAATTCCGTATAGCCGGCATCAATCAGCGAGTTATACCAAGATATAACTTTCTTGATGTCTGTATTATACACACGTTCGCGGTCATAATTTGGAAGAATTTCCGAAAAGAATTTCTCCAAAGAAGCGTCAGTTTTATAATCTGCCACTTCCAATTTCTTGCCCTCTTTATCGTAAATAGTCTGGAACACCTGCGACAAAGGAACTTCTTCCTCGTCGGTATAAATAGCGATATCTCCCAACGACACGATTTTATCGTGAGAATATGCAGGTGTACGTTTCTTTGTTGTCAAAGACTCTACAATAAGCATATTTTTTCCTTGCGAAACCAGCTTGAACAAGCCTGGCTTGCCGGATATGCATAGAATGTTTTTAATCATAATCTACTTCGTATTTTGTTTATTAAACATTGTTTTCAATAAGTTTTGCACCTGTACAATGACAGAGTTGCTTCCATAATTTTCAACCACCGATGTAGGCACAGAAAATTTGGGGTTGTCATTTTGGCTATCGATTCTCTTTCTAACATCCTCCTCAGGCATATTGTTGCGGACCATGACCCTCGCCACGCGGATATCTTTTGGAGCATCGACCACCCACACTTCATCAACAAGCGTTTCCATCCCACTTTCCCTCAGGATGGCAGTCTCGACAAAAACCAAATCCTTCTGCTCGGCAACCGACCATTTCTTTATGTCGGCAATTACCGCCGGATGGACAATGGCATTCAGTTTTCGCAAATTTTCCGAATTGCCAAACACCACGCTCGCCAATTTCTGCCGATGTATGACCCCATCCACAACCACGTCCTCACCGAATGCATTCTGAAGTTGCCGTTGGATTTCTGCATCATTGTCCATTATCCGCTTCGCTTGGCTGTCACAGTCATAAACCGGATAGCCCTCCACGCGCAAAAGTCTTGACACTACACTTTTGCCACTTCCGATACCGCCAGTTATAGCAACCGTCTTCATTATCATTCAATTATATATTCCACACTGTCCACAGGCAATGAGACGCCTTGAAACACATTCGATTTGGCTGTGTGCAACGGAATTTTATTCTTGCCATTTTGCACGTCTTTATAGTCAACAAATACCACTGGCGATTGTGACGTATTCTTATTATACACGCTCAACGGCACAAGATATGATATCTTAACTGTTGCCGGAAACGCCACCAAATGCTCTCCTTCAGGACAATTGGCAACCGTTATTGCCACTTCCTGCTCCTTGCTCACCAATGGTTCAACCGGGATTGTTACCACGACAGAATCAGGCTCTATTCGCACATTTTCTTTCTTCAGCAACGCCACCTTAACGGTTTCTGACTCTTTCAGATTGTGGCGCACAATATGCTTTGTCAACACTGCTTCTATTGAGCTCAGATTGTCGACATCAGAAAACACGGTAACATACCCTGGTGTCACTTTCACATTCCCGTTCACCACATATTGCAAGTCGGAGGTGAAGTCGCCATCAACCACAACCGGCACTTTTTTTCCTGGATTGGTCGTGTATCTTAATTCCAATTGCTCTGGAGAGAACGCATCGATACTGGCATCCTTGCCAAACGCCTCGCGCAGTAAATCCTCAATATTTTGCTTAGCCAAGACCACCCGGCCTTTGCCATCTGCAAAACGGCCGAAATTGATCAACACCTCCGGGATGGCTCCCACCATGTACCTGACAAAAGCATAGCCGTTGTTTCTTACCGATACATCGATATATTCAGGAGCATCCGTTATCAATGTAGTGCCTTCCGGTATCCCGTCTATTGTCAGTTTAACCTTGTAGTGCGTCTGCATTGAATTTCCAAGCGTCAGCACCGACCAGAAAATTGCGGATATGGTAACAAACAAAACATACAGCAACACATCCCTTCCCCTCGCCGAGGAAAAGAACATTTTCACGTTTTTGTACCACTCCATTGCCATATATAGAAAAAGCCATTCGCCAAACCAATTTGTCCAGTGAATGGCTTAAATCTTAAACGGTTATTTTCTTATTTAGCTTGTTGAGCTGCGTCGATTGACGGATATACCGAACCTTTGTCAATGCTGATTTTCACATTGTCGGCAATCTCAAGAACAAAATGAGTTTCCTTTATTTCTTTGATTGTTCCGTAAATACCACCAGCAGTAATAACTTTATCACCTTTCTGTATGCCTTCACGAAATTTCTTGATTTCTTTCTGTTTCTTGTTTTGCGGACGAATCATAAAGAAATAGAATACGGCAATCAACAACACAATCATACCGATTTGCATAAATCCGCCGCCTTGCGCGTCTGTGTTAAGAAGAATTGAATTCAATAACATATCCATAAATTTTTGTTTTTAATATCTACTTCGTCTCTCTATTCAAGAGTTTATATGCAAAGATAAAAATATTCAACGAATAGTCTATCTGTTCTACCTAATTTTTTGCCAAAAGGCCATCTTTCTTCAAATGCACAATGATTGCATTCAATATTCCGTTCACAAACTGACCACTCTTTTGTGTGCTGTAATATTTCGCTATCTCGATATATTCATTAAGCGTGACCTTAGTCGGTACCGACGGCACATTTTCAACCTCCGCCAAAGCGACGAGAAGCACGACAACGTCCATAAACGCCAACCGGTCAATGTCCCACGACTCCTTGTTGACAAAATTTTCAATAAGAGCCATGTATTTATCATGATTTTGGACGGCACCCATAAACAATTTTTCTCCGAGGGCACGGTCTTCAGAATCCTTGAACTGAGGCAGGAGTTCCACAAAATCATCCTCTGCAAACCGCTTGATTGTTTTCAGCACAAAAGTGCCGATTGTTTCCAAATCATCATTCCAATAAATGGATTTTGCCTCAAGCACATCCGAAAGATTCTCATCAACAAGAACAATCTTGCGCATCACCTCTCTCCAAAATTCGCAATCCGCAGCCAACGACCGGTTTTCATCGGCCATATAGTCGCTATATATCTCAGAATTGAGAATCTTATCCAGTGCAAGGCGCAAATAAATCTCCTCCGAATCCCATGAAAGAGGAAGTGCCTTCAGATACTCATTAAGCATCTCATTGTCGCGCAATTTGGCAATAAACAGATTGTCTATAAATTTAGTATTCGGATTCAAATCAGCCTCGTCTGGGAGATATTTGTTACGGGCATTGTCAAGCCGTTGCTCTTGAAGGTTTGTCAACGCAATCGGCAGTATAAGGAGATAGTGGTACAATTCATAAGATTTATCCATGCTCTGAGACAATGTTTTCAAAGCCTCACTCATTTTCATACCATCTTTTGTCAAAAGATATGAATAGACCATTTGAACCACCTTGATTCGTATAAGAACTCTATTTATCATATTTCCTTGTTATTTCTTTGCAAAGATACCTATTTTATCATTATCATCAAAGCGCATCAGCGAGCATGCGCTGTCTTATCACCTCATAAATCATTATTCCAGCGGCAACCGACACATTCAACGAATTGACTTTTCCACGCATCGGAATTGAAGCAAGACAGTCGCACAGACGCAAATTTTCCGGATTGATACCTGTTTCCTCCGCGCCCATTACTATCGCGACAGGCGATGTAAAGTCAAACGTGGTGTAGTTCTGACTTGATTTCTCAGTCGCACCAACTATTGTGAAGCCACTGTCTTTAAGCGTCTTTATCGTCCTGTTCAAATTAGCCACTCTCGCCACAGGCAAATGCAGCAATGCGCCCGCCGAGGTCTTTACCGCGTCGCCATTGACCGACACGCTGCCTCGTTCAGGTATCACAATTGCATCCACCCCAGCGCATTCAGCAGTACGTGATATCGCACCGAAATTGCGTACATCTGTCACCCCATCAAGAAGCAGAATCAAAGGATTCCGACCTGATTCAAACAACTCGGGAATAAGGTTGTCAAGATTGTGGTATGCTACCGGCGACAGGAATGCCAACACGCCTTGATGATTTTTACGCGTGATGCGGTTGATGCGCTCCACCGGCACCTTCTGCACTACAACATCCGGACGGTCTTTCAACGCCGCAAACAACTCATTCGACAAATCTCCCGACAAATCCTTCTTTACAAGAATTTTGTCTATGTCCTTTCCGGTTGCAAGAGCCTCTATGACTGCCCGCATTCCGAAGATATAATCCACTTTATAGTCCATTTTTATATTATTTTCTTATTAACGATTCCGCATTGGCAATCGCCGCCGCATCTATTGCCGCACCACTGAGCATACCTGCAATCTCCAGCACTTTCTCCTTATGGTCAAGCGACTTGATTGCCGTAACAGTCTCCTCTGCGACATCCTGTTTATATACCTTATAATGATGCGTTCCCAAGGCAGCCACCTGAGGCAGATGTGTTATCGTAAGCACCTGTATTTTGTCTGCAATAGAACACATCATTTCTCCAATTCTATTTGCCACTTCTCCCGACACTCCTGTGTCGACTTCATCAAAAACGATGGTCGGCAATTTCATTTTCTCAGCAAGGATTGTCTTGACGCATAACATCAATCTGGAAATTTCACCACCCGATGCCGTCGTTTCAATAGGCATCGGCTGTTGATTCTTATTGAATGCCACCCTAAACTGCACTTTGTCCTGCCCCGTTGCACATGGTTGCGTTTGTTCAAACCTTATTTCTCCCCTGAAATTGTTCAGGCCAAGAAACGAGGTCTTCCGCTCAAGTTGCGACAAAAACAAAGCGGCGGCATCTTTTCTCGACTGCGTCAACGACAAAGCCAGTTCCGACACTTTTCGGCCGGCACTGTCCATCTGTTCACGCAACGACTGCAGTTCTTCCTCCGAGTTGTCAATCTCATCCAACGACTTTTTCAACGAAGCCTGTATTTTCAACAAGCCATCAACCGTTTCTGCATGAAATTTCTGCTGAAGGCCGTATATCAAACTCAACCTCGACTCAACCCGCTCCAAATCAGATTCATCCCCGCCGATGTTTTGGCAATCCCGCTCCACCGTTTCAGCAATATCCTGTAAGTCAATCTTTGCCGACTCCAATCGCTCCACCATTTCAGATGCGCCATCATAGACATGGCTTATCTGACTCATACTGCGGATTGCACCCTTTATGGCATCAACGGCAGAATTCTCATTTTCCGACAAGGAGTATGACACGAATGACAGACTTTCCTTTATTTGCGTCTGATTTTCAAGCACATTCTGCTCTTTTTCCAAAGCTTCCTGCTCATCAGACTTCAAATTGGCCGTTTCCAATTGATTCAATTGGAAACGGAAATATTCCTCATCAGATTTATTCTTTTCAATTCTGGACTTGGCGGCTTCAAATGCCTTCTTCCCATTTTGAAAAACCTGGAATGCTTCTCTATAATTCTTCAGCAACTCCCCGTTGCCGGAAAGATCGTCAAGCATCGCCAATTGATATGCAGGCTTGAGCAACAACGCATTGCTGTGCTGCGAATGGATATCAACAAGCCTGAGCGTCAACTCAGACAATGTTGCCAATTGAACAGGCATATCGTTGATGAACGCCCGGCTTCTGCCCGATGGCAGAAGTTCCCTTCGCACAATCGTTTCTTCGGGGAAATAGTCCAATCCATAGCTTTCGAAAAGCGCTCTCAAATCATAGTCGCCAATGTCGAAAACCGCCTCTACGACCATTTTCTCATTGCGGTCTTTCACCGACTTGCTGTCGGCGCGGCTTCCGAGAAGCAACGACAAAGCCCCTATAATTATTGATTTGCCCGCTCCGGTTTCACCTGTTATAATCGACAGCCCGTCATCAAAAGCGACGTCAATATGGTTTATCAGAGCAAAATTGTCAATTGTCAACCGTTTCAGCATGTCCCTTTGGCTAATTTTTTGTTTCTTCTTTTATTTTGTCCAAACGCTCGCGTTCTGTTGGATACAACGGATAAAGCAACTCATAAACACTTTGTTTCTCTGTCTGATTCGATTTTGAATAAACATTCACCAATTCATCCAGCTTTGCATCCTTGAACATAGACAACGCCACCGACATCGGCGACACATCATGGATCTGCTTGAGAATACCCAACGATTTTGTGATTACCGACTTGCCTTTTTCCGGACTCAGCACCATCTCGTCCAATCCCTTCCGGTGATAGTCGTACAGCAATGTCCGAATTGCTTTTGTTGAATTGTCTGTGAATGCGCTCAACACGGCACTTCGGTTTTTATTATCCTCAAATGCTTTCCAGCCTTTTTCGCCTGAGCTCTGCGCCATAGCCACTACATTGGCCGCCTTTTCATAGTAGTAATCGCCACCATTAGGCGAAAAACTATCAAAATCAACAGCCAAAATAAGATAGGCATAGAAATTCAATATCGCTGTCAGGTTGCTCTCCATATTGTTGTCGGAAAACACCAACGGCTCGTTCTCCTGATAGTCAAATTCAATGCTGTTGTCTTTAAAGTTTATCAATGTCGTCGTGTACGAGCTATTATAGACCGGACGTGTCGATTGCACCTGCAATGTCCCCGACATCTTTGTTCCATCTATAGACGACATAGCGAAAAACAGCTTACAGTCAATCTTCTCATTGACCATAAATTGGGCATTACCCCATTGGTTGTTGTTCATATATTCGGCAATGGCTGTCTGCAGGGTGGTAAAAACATTTTTGTCAGTGCCGCTGATTTTGTCTGTGTTTATCTCAACCGAACAGTTAAGTTCTTGAGCGCCCAACAAATGAGAAACCCCCAAGGACATAATCACAACCGCCAATATAACCTTAAGACTCTTCATTGATTGCTATTTCAATTTCAAAACAACATGATCCACAATATCCACCGCCACATCTTTTTTGGGCTTTACAGGCAGACGGAGCATTTCTCCGGAAGAGTCGACTATCGTCACCTTGTTCGTGTCAACACCGAAGCCGCTGTCTTTGTCCTCCAAAGAATTCAAGACAATCATATCAAGATTTTTTCGACGCAACTTTTCCAATGCGTTCTGTTCAGCATTATCGGTTTCAAGAGCGAAGCCCACAAGCAGCTGCTTGTTTGTCTTGATTTTTCCAACAGCTGCGGCTATATCTGGATTCTTAACCAACTTTATTTCGGGCACACTGTCCTTCTCCCTCTTGATTTTACGGGAAGACATCGATTCCGGACGATAGTCCGCCACAGCTGCACACATCACAGCCACATCAACATCTGCCGTATGAGCCATCACGGCATCATACATTTCCAACGCCGATTCCACCGATATGACCTTAACATTGGCAGACGTTGGTTTGACCGACACCGGACCGCTGACAATGGTCACATCGGCTCCCCTGTCGGCGAATTCATCTGCCACTGCATACCCCATCTTGCCGGATGAATAATTGCCGATGAACCTCACTGGATCTATTTTCTCATACGTCGGGCCTGCAGTTACCAACACCCGCTTTCCTTTCATCGGCTGACCTTTGGAGAAATATTCTTCGATGATTCGGAAGATGGCTTCCGGCTCTTCCATTCTGCCTTTTCCAATCAAGTGGCTGGCAAGTTCGCCTTCCTCAGGTTCTATGACAATATTGCCATACGAAACAAGTTTTGCCAAATTACCATGTGTGGACGGATGCTTATACATATCCAAATCCATAGCCGGAGCTACGAATACAGGACACTTAGATGACAAATACGTCGTGACGAGCATATTGTCGGCAATGCCATTTGCCATCTTGCCAATCGTAGACGCTGTTGCCGGCGCGATGACCATAGCGTCCGCCCACAATCCGAGATCCACATGACTGTTCCAGCTGCCTGTGTTTGCCGTGAAAAACTCACTTATGACAGGCTTTCCGCTCAAGGCAGATAATGTAACAGGCGTTATGAATTCTTTTCCCGAAGGCGTGATTACGACCTGCACCTCAGCGCCAGCCTTGACAAAGAGTCTAAGCAACGATACCGACTTATAGGCGGCAATGCCGCCTGTTATGCCCAATATTATATGCTTCCCTTTCAGCATTATTTCATTCTTAGTTTAATATTCGTCAAGACGCTCTTGGTATTTTGCGCGAAGTCGCCTTGAAGAATCCAGCCAAAATACCCAGGATCTTTCTTCAATACAGTTTCCACCGGCTGACCTTTATATTTGCCAAAATTGAACACCTCCACATCTTGATCGTTTAGAACAATCCGTCCCGCCAAATCTACGTTTCTGTTCTGTGATGAATATTTTGCAAGAAAATCCACATCATTCTCAAGCGTAGGATAACGGTCAAGCTGAGCCTTCAGCACCTCGTATGTTGCCCTCGTGTCAGCGTTTGCAGAGTGGGCTTCCTCCAAGTTTTTACCACAATAGAACTTATATGCGGCAACAAGTGTGCGCTGCTCCATTTTATGAAAAATAGTCTGTATGTCAACCATTTTTCTTTTTGACACATCAAACTGCACACCTGCTCTATAAAATTCCTCAGAAAGCAACGGCACATCGAATTTATTGCTGTTGAATCCTGCGATGTCCGAGCCCTCGAACACTCGATCCAAATCTTTTGCAATCGTTTTGAACGTAGGTTTGTCTTTGACATCCTCATCAGTTATGTGATGCACCGCCGTTGCTTGCGGCGGAATGGGCATCTCCGGATTCAGGCGTATCGTACGCTCTTCTTCCTTACCGTTTGGATAAATTTTTATATATGACAACTCCACGATTCTATCCTTGGTGACATTTACTCCTGTTGTCTCCAAATCAAAGAATATCAGAGGTTTCTTCAAATTCAATTCCATTTTACCGACTTTTACATATTAGGTACGACCATAGGCATCAGTAATGCCAACCAATCCTCTTTCTCCGCCTGTTCGATTGGGATAAACAAGCCTGGACGTCCCGGAGCCGACAGTCTCAGAATCAAGTTGTCACTGCTTATGTTGCTGACCACTTCGATTAGTTTATCCTTGTTGAATCCAACCGTAAGCACATCTCCTGAATAATCGCAGTCGAGACTTTCTTTAGCCGACAATGAATACTCCAAATCCTGTGACTTGATTGTTATTTTCGAATCAGAAATCTCCAGCTGAATCAAGCCGCCCTCTGTTGCAAACACAGCCACGCGACGGATGGCGTTTAGGAAGAGTGTCCTGTCAACAATCAACTCATATGGGTTTGACTGAGGTATCGCTGCATTGTAATTTGGATATTTTCCATTTATAAATTGACAATTGACAGTATATGTTTCTGTTTCAAACGACACGCTCTTTGAGTCGATCATCACTTTCACATCGCCCGCCTCTTTCGACAAGATTGAAGACAATATGCTTGCCGGCTTCGTAGGCAATATGAACGAGCCCTCAAATCCCGGTTGCACACGGCTGTTCACATAGCGCACCAGCTTATGGGTGTCAGAAGCCACAAATACTATATCTTCCGGTTTGATGTCCCAAAGCACACCCATCATTATCGGGCGCAATTGATCTGTGCCAGCGGCAAAGATTGTCTTTTCTATACTTTTCGTTATTTCCGAAGCTGGAATTATCATTTCCAATTTTGCTTCAGGCTCCTCTTCTTTTCTCGGATATTCGTTACCGTCGACTCCGACAAACTTATAATCACCGTTGTGATATTGCAAGTGAATCTCAAAATTATTGTCGTCGACCTCAAACACAAGACTTTGATCCGGCAACTCCTTCAGCAATTCAAGCATTCTCTTTACATTGACAGCTACCGATCCTTCTCCCTCGCATTCCAACAATTCCATTCTTGCCGTAATGGTATTTTCCTTGTCCGTGCCAGTCGCAATCAGCATATTGTCCTTTATCGTAAAAAGGAAGTTATCCAATATGGCAATTGTGTTTTTTTGGCTAACCACTTTGCTCACTGCCGACAAATGCGACAGCAGAGACTTGCTTGCAATTGTAAATTTCATATCTTCGTGTTTTTAATTTCTTATCCAAATGTCCGGCATCAATTCCAGACATATTTTCTCTTATACAAAAGTAATGCAAATCAAGCACAAAATAAAACTTGCGGCCAACAAATTTCGCTTGCAGAGCATCATTTTCCCGTCCCATGCGCAGCCAGCGACACGACATCGTCCGACAGACTCACCCGGCCTTTTTTATACAGCAATCCCAAGGCCTTTTTAAAATCCTTTTTACTGCATTGGAACAATGATTTTATCTCCTCCGGTGAAGATGAATCAGTCACATTCATCCTGCCTCCATTGTCTTTAAGATAACCCACAATCCGCCTTGACAATTGAAACACACGGTCGCCGCCGCGCCCTCTCAGTGTCACGTCTATCTTTCCGTCCTCTCTGACATGTTTTACATAAGCCGACAACCTGTCGCCGACCCTGATTGGGTCAAACACATCGTTGTTGTAGACCATACCCCAAAACAAATTGTCGACAACCACCTTGAATCCCAAATCAGTACGCTTCACGACAACGATTTCCACCTCGTCGCCTTCCTCGCATCGCGGAGCCTTGTTGCCGATATATTTGTTCAGCTTTGTGGAGCCCACTATTCTCTTGGTCTCATTGTCAAGATACACATACACGATATAGTCACGGCCCTCCTCAATGTCTACCGCCTGCTCTCTGAATGGGACAAGCAAATCTTTCAGAACGCCCCAATCCATAAAAGCGCCGACCGTCCCTACCGATTTAGCACGCAGAAGCCCCACTTCGCCGACCTCCAAAAACGGACGTTCGGTAGTTGCCACAAGGCGACCACCAGAATCGCGATATATGAAAACGCGCTGCATATCTCCTATTTTCAATTCCTCAGGAGCATATTTTTGAGGCATCAGGATTTCGCCATATTCTTCACCATCAAGATAAAAACCGAAGTCAACTTTTTTTACGACCTCAAGTTCATTGTAGTTTCCAATTTTTATCATATCTTTACACAAAATATCTGCTAATATCGGCATAATTTTTCAATTAGGAGCAATGAAACTATCATTTTTTCACAATATAAACACCAAGCTGTGTTACGCTGGCTGTATTTGTCTAATCGCCGCCTCTGCCTCATGCGGCACTGGCACAGCCAGCAAATCAAGCGACAACAGCATTCAGATAGGCATGGACTCCATCATGGTCTGCGATTCAATCACCGACCAATCCGGAATAAAGGTGACAGCCTCGTTTAGCGCCACGTTTCCCTCCTCTTTCAAGAACTCAAAGAAAGAGGCGGGCAAATTACTGTCAACAATAAATTCCGCAATATTCAACACCACCGATGCCAATATGCCTGACGTTGCGAAGAAAACGGCAGGCGACCGTCTGGCCTCCTACTCGTCCACAGCAGCAGATCCCATTGATGAATCACTCGAGGATGAAACCACGCCAATCTCAAATTTCGGCATCCGTTTGGCGGTCAGTCCCATTTATCACAATTTCGACTTTTTGTGCATGGTGAAGAACTCAACCACAAGCAAGGACTTCAAGCCGTCGTTGGCTTCTAAATCGTTCTACACATTCGACCTGCAATCAGGCAAACGTGTCATGCTCTCCGACATCTTCTCTGAAACAGACATTCTGAAGATAAACGGCCTTCTGCAAAAGCAACTGCTGACCGACACAAAATGCGGAAATTCAGACCAGCTGGCAGACTACGGATACTTCAACGCCGACAACCTATCAGCGACAGAAAACTTCTCACTGACAGACAACGGAATCTCATTCCACTACAACCCCTTGGAGATTGCGTGCTACGCCGTTGGCGAGGTATGCATATCCCTCCCCTACAAAGATTTGAAACAATATATCAATCCGCAATCTCCAATAAACAGGATAGCCAGATAAGAATACGTTATGGACATAATTTCAAAATACTTCCCCGACCTGTCGCCTCGACAGATAGAGCAATTCAAAATGCTTGGACCGTTATATGCCGAGTGGAATCAAAAAATCAATGTCGTTTCAAGAAAGGACATTGACAACATTTACCCCAACCACATTCTGCATTCTCTCGGAATTGTAAAGTTCACAGATTTCAAAGACGGATCCGAGATAATCGACATTGGAACTGGTGGCGGTTTCCCCGGAATTCCATTGGCAATAATGTTTCCAAACACGCACTTCTTGCTTGTAGACAGAACTGGTAAAAAAATCAAAGTAGCCACAGCAATCGCCAACGAGATTGGGCTGACAAATGTTGACTTACGACAAGCTGACGTTGCCGAAATAAAACAGAAATTCGATTTTGCCGTGTCGCGCGCAGTTATGGAACTACCGCTACTCGCGACATTGGCTAAAAGGCACATAAAGAACGACTGCATAAACAGCATTCCTAACGGCCTGATATGCCTGAAAGGCGGCGACCTCTCGGCAGAAACAAAGCAGTTTGGCAGTAACGTCATCGAAACCGACCTATCATTGTACTTTGAGGAGGATTTCTTCAAAACAAAAAAAGTGATATACGTAAGTCTATGAAAATACAGGCATTCATATTCAACCCTTTCGCCGAAAACACTTATGTAGTGTGGGACGAAACATCACGCCATGCAGCCATCATCGACCCGGGATGCAACAGCGAAAGAGAGAAATCTCTGTTGACCGACTTTATACGCAACAACAATCTTGAGATAAAGCATCTGCTAAACACGCATATGCACATCGATCATTCTGCCGGAAATGCGTTCATTGAAGACCGCTTCGATATCGCAGCATCGTGCCACCCAGCCGACGCATATCTTGCAGGACATCTCACTCAGCAAGCACAGATGTTTGGTTTCCCATACTCAGGCAAGGACATTGACATCAAGAATCCTTTGAGCGACGGGCAAACGCTCAACGTTGCCGACTCCGAATGCCGCGTTCTACACATTCCCGGGCATACAAAAGGACATTCTGCATTTTATTTTCCAAATCACGATTTAGTATTCTCGGGCGACGCCCTCTTCCATTTGAGCATCGGAAGAACTGATTTTCCCGGCGGCGACTATTCCACACTGATAGAAAGCATTGAGAATAAATTGTTGACACTCCCTCGGCAAACAATCGTCTTGCCAGGACACGGAGAGAAGACAAGCATCGGCTTCGAGCAGACAAGCAACCCTTATCTATAAGGCTGCGGCGTCCATAGACAACATCAACAGTCGATCATACTTTTCACAATCGGTCGCAATCCGCTGACGAAGCACTCCACGGCAATCACCATCAAGATGAGCCCCATAAGGCGCATCATCACATTATTGCCCGTTTCGCCAATAATCTCAACCAAACGCGTTGAAGCCTTCAAGATAAGATATGTGATTAAGAACACAACCGCAATGACCGTGACAAGCCCCGCCACATAGAGAGGCGTCCGTGCATCCTCCATCAACACGATACCATTGGCAATACCGCCAGGACCACACAACATCGGTATGGCAAGCGGGGTAATCGAAATGTCGTCGGCATATTCTTTTATTTCAGTGTCGGCAAGCTTCATCCGAGTAAACTTCGCTTGCAGCATATCCCAACCAATCTTAAAGATAACAATTCCACCAGCCAAACGAAATCCATTGGTCGACAAGCCGAACACCATAAACAAGAAACGTCCGAACACGGTAAACGAGACAAGCGTCAAAAAGGCTATCACCGTCGACTTGCGCACTATCTTCTTGCGTTGAACATCGCCCATACTTTGCGTCATGGTCAAAAACACGGGCATTATACCCAACGGATTGACCAACGTGAAAAACGACGTAAAACACAATAAAATATATGTCCAAAAATTACCGTCCATAATTCGTTACACTTTGTATAAAAAAAAGTGGCAGAGAAAAACTCTCCGCCACCATATAGAAGCCACATCAAAGAGTGTGCTGAAACTCCGATAGACAGGATTTGAGTATTCTCCCTCTGCTGTAATCCTCCGGTCTTTCGACATCCTTACGGATTGAGGCCCGCCATTAGAGAAAGAAAAAGTCTCGGCATTTCTAAATTATTTGATGAGTTTCCCAATCTGCTTTGATGTGGTTTTATCTCTTTCTCTACTGCAAATTTAGTAATTTTATTCTGACCATCCAAATATCCGGGCAATAAAAAAGTCTCAATTTCTTGAGACTTTTTTTATTATTTCCCTCGCAGCGAATTAGGCGTTCTTAACCTTCTCTACGATAGCCTTGAAAGCAGCAGGATTGTTAACTGCGAGGTCAGCAAGGACCTTGCGGTTGATTTCGATTCCCGCTTTGTGGATAAGACCCATCAACTTAGAGTATGACAAATCTTCCAAGCGAGCAGCTGCATTGATTCTCTGAATCCACAATGCTCGGAAATTGCGTTTTTTGTTCTTACGGTCACGATAAGCGTAAGTCAAACCCTTTTCCCAAGTATTCTTGGCTACAGTCCACACATTCTTGCGGCAACCATAATAACCTCTCGTGAGTTTGAGAATTCTTTTTCTTTTAGCTCTTGATGCTACGTGATTTACTGATCTTGGCATTTTTTCTTAAATTTTTGAATGTCAGCGGCATTTCTGCTCTTTGGGCTAAACATTCGGTTAATAAAAATATAAAATGTTGTAATTAAAAGTACGAAACTTTACCCACTATCTGATTGCAAGCAAATCGCGAAGGTTGCGAGTATCGGCTGCAGTCAATGTAGCAAAGTGACCGAGGTTTCTCTTCTGCTTTTTAGTCTTCTTCGTAAGAATGTGACTTTTATAAGCATGTTTTCTTTTAATTTTTCCTGATCCGGTAAGGGCAAACCTCTTTTTGGCACCGGAATTAGTCTTAACCTTTGGCATCTTTTTTTCTTTTTAAATTACTATTTTATTTATTGCTTAAAGCCTTATTTTTTCTTGGGAGTCAGCATTATTATCATACGCTTTCCTTCCAATACAGGCATCTGCTCTACCTTGCCATACTCTTCCAAATCATTGGCAAAGCGAAGCAACAACACCTCTCCTTGTTCCTTGAACAAAATCGAGCGGCCACGGAAGAACACATACGCCTTCACTTTTGCGCCTTCCTGCAAGAAGCCCATCGCATGCTTCAACTTGAAATTGTAATCGTGGGCATCGGTTTGTGGTCCGAATCTGATTTCCTTAACGACTACCTTAGTTGATTTCGACTTCTGCTCCTTCAACCGTTTCTTTTGCTGATACAAAAATTTCTGATAGTCAAGCACCCTGCACACTGGCGGCTCTGCATTCGGAGAAATCTCAATAAGATCCAGTCCCTGATTCTCCGCAATCTGCAATGCCTGATGTAGTGTATACACTCCTTGCTCTACGTTGTCACCGACCAAACGAACTTCCTTTGCGCGGATTTGTCCATTGATTGGATATCCCTCTTTCTTGGAATTCTTCGGGTCGTTTCTGCGTTGTGGAGCAAATTTCGGTGCCCCTCCTATTGGTGTTTTTGCCATTCAGTTGTATTAATATTTTGTAAGTTCTTCCATTTCATGGAGAAAATTCTCGGCAAAGGTAGAGATTTTTACCGAACCTTTATCGCCCTCGCCCTGTTTTCTTACAGAAATTTCACCATTATTAACTTCTTTTTCGCCAACAACCAGCATATACGGGATATGTTTCAACTCATTGTCGCGAATTTTCTTTCCAATCTTCTCGTTTCGATTGTCGACAGTGGCGCGGATATCGCTCTTTGCCAATTCCAAACGGACTTTGTCGGCATAGTCGTTGAATTTCTCGCTAATCGGGAGAATTACCGCCTGCTCCGGAGCCAGCCATAACGGCAAGTTGCCAGCTGTGTGCTCAAGCAAAACAGCCACGAAACGCTCCATCGAGCCAAATGGCGCACGGTGAATCATCACCGGACGGTGTTTCTGATTGTCAGAGCCAGTGTATTCCAGCTCAAAACGCTCTGGCAAATTGTAATCCACCTGAATCGTGCCAAGCTGCCATCTGCGGCCAATCGCATCCTTTACCATAAAGTCGAGCTTAGGGCCATAGAACGCCGCTTCGCCATATTCAATTCTCGCAGGCAAGCCTTTTTCATGGCAAGCCTCGATAATAGCCTGTTCGGCTTTTTCCCAGTTGTCTTCCGATCCGATATACTTCTCACGATTCACCTTGTCGCGCAATGAAATCTGAGCCTCGAAGCTTTCAAACTTCATAGCCTTGAACACGATAGAGATGATGTCCATCACTCTGAGGAACTCATCCTTCACCTGGTCTGGGCGGCAGAAAATATGGGCATCGTCCTGCGTGAAACTTCTCACGCGAGTCAAGCCGTGGAGCTCGCCACTCTGCTCATAACGGCAAACCGTACCAAACTCTGCGATTCTCAACGGAAGCTCGCGATATGAGTGTGGCGAATTCTTGTAAACCTCACAGTGGTGAGGGCAGTTCATAGGCTTCAAGAAATATTCCTCGCCTTCCTCTGGAGTGTGGATGGGTTGGAATGAGTCTTTGCCATATTTTGCATAGTGTCCGGAGGTCACATAAAGCATCTTGTTTCCAATCGGCGGAGTGATGACTTCTTTGTAGTCATAGCCACGCTGTATCTTGCGCAAGAAGTCCTGCAGACGCAAACGGAGGTCTGTTCCTTTCGGTAGCCACATTGGCAAACCTTTGCCCACCTTTTCCGAGAACATGAACAGCTCCATATCCTTGCCGATTTTACGGTGGTCGCGTTTCTTCGCTTCTTCAAGCATCACAAGATACTCGTCAAGCATAGATTTTTTCGGGAAAGAAATGCCATACACACGAACCAACTGGTTGCGCTTCTCATCGCCTCGCCAATATGCGCCAGCCAAAGAAAGCACCTTTACAGCCTTTATAGCACCCGTGTTCGGGATATGCGGGCCACGGCACAAATCCGTAAACGCGCCCTGCGTATAAGTAGTAATCGAGCCGTCTTCAAGCTCGCTGATAAGCTCGCATTTGTATGTTTCGCCTCTGTCGCCGAACATTTTCAACGCGTCGGCCTTTGAGATATCTTTACGCACCACCGCTTCTTTTCTTGAAGCAAGCTCCTGCATTTTCTTTTCAATTTTGGCAAAGTCGGCGCTTGTGATTGTGTTTTCTCCTGGATCTATATCATAATAGAATCCGTTCTCAATCGCCGGACCGATACCGAATTTAACGCCTGGATACAACTCCTGCAGAGCCTCGGCAAGCAAGTGTGCCGATGTATGCCAAAACGCATGTTTTCCCTCTGGGTCATCCCACTTGAAAAGTTTGATTTCCGCGTCGTTTACAATTGGACGTGTCAAATCCCATTCTTCACCATTGACCGTTGCAGCGAGCACGTCTTTTGCGAGTCGCTGACTGATTCCTTCCGCAATCTGAAGCGGCGTTACGCCAGCCTCGAATTGCTTGCTGCTTCCATCTGGAAATTTAATATTCATAATTTTTCTGTTTTTTAATCATTGCATAAATACAACTAACGCATGATTCGGCTGCAAAATTACTCATTTTATCAGTATGGCAAATATATTTGGTCTTTTTTTTTAAGCCCCGCCTTATCATTTTGAGTTACGCCTCATCCGTTTAATCAAATTATACGACGACATTATTCCGAGTTCTCCCGCGCGACTCAAGTCAGCCATACCCTTGTCGAAATTGCCCATACGGAAAAAAGCTATTCCCCGATTGTAATAAGCCTCTCCGAAATCCTGCTTTATCTCAATCGCCTTTGTATAGCAACTTATCGCCGAAGTGTAGTCGTCACGCATATAAAACAGATTGCCCTTGTTGAAGTATGCATATATCAGGCGCGGCGACAGCTCAACCGCCTTGTCGTAGTCTGCCACGATCTCTGCATATCTTGCATTTTCAGCCATTATGTCATCCCTATTGCTTTTTTCCGACGACACCCTTCTGCTCCGCTCTTGCGCCTCGCGGGCACACGCTTTGACAAAATATGCCAATGCGAAACGCGGACTCAATTTAACCGCCTCCGACAAATCCTGTATCGCGGAATCATAGTTCTTCACCATCATATAGCTTATCGCTCTGCCGAAATAGTCCACAGCGCGCTTGTCGCCGTTGTTGAGCAACGCCGTATAGTGGCGTATCAGTTCAAATTGTTTTTCAATCTCCTGCTCAATCAATTTATGTTCGGCATTTGTCATAAACAGCCGGTCTCTTAGATACAGGCTGGAGTTAAGCTCGTCCAACTCTTTCTGATAGAAGGCATCCGTCCTAAGCTCCGTAGTTCTGTCATAATAGCTCAGCACATACGAATCCTCCACCCTCACAGGTATATCGTAATTCTGTATCTTGCCTCGGTATTTATTGTCGTATTCAGGTTTCACATCATGCTTCTCATCAACAGTCTCAAGCGAAGTGAGCCGCTTCATGACATCTTCTGGATTTTCCTCCGCATAGTCGTCTTTCCGCTTATCGTCAGTGTCCGCCACAATATGCCGGCGCTCCTCATGCCGGCGCTGCATCTCCCGCGATTTGTTGTAATCACGCTCACCGCCTTTCATATCGCCCATCATGCGCTTGCATTCACCCCTTGCAAAATACAGCGCCGACAGATACGGATACTTTCCTATCACCTTATCGTAGTCAGCGATGGCTTTTCTATATTGGCGCAGCTGCTGATAAAGCACCGCCCTGTTGTAGACCGCCTTGTCATTGTCGGGTTCCATACTGATAACGGCCGTGAAATCTTCTATAGCCTTATTCACATCTTGCACCTCCATCCTCAGAAGACCTCGGTTGAACCTTGCCGTCACATTTTCAGGATCCAATCCTATCGCATAGTCGAAATCAGCCATCGCCCCGAAATAATCCTCCAAATTATATTTAAGATACGCCCTGTTTATAAACAGCCCCGCCTCCTTCGGTGAAAGTTTGACCGCCGCATCCAAATCTTTCACCGCAGCTTCGCAATCCTTACTTTTTCCATAATGTATATCCGCCCTCATAAGGTATGCTTCAATCGTGTTGGCATTCAGCTCCAAACATTTGTCAAGGTCGGGCAGTGCCGCCAACGAATCTTTTTCGGCCAGACACAACTGCGCACGTCCGAGATAGCCTTTGTCGTATTTCGGAAACTTCTGCAACAACTCGTCATATGCCGCATGCGAGTCGCCAAACTCCCCGGCGTTCTGCAACGCTATTGCCTTATTAAGCATAAACACCTTATTCTCAGGCAAGAACTCCAATCCTTTATCATAATCCTTCACCGCATCAAGATATTTTCCCGTCTGCAACCTCGACAAAGCCCTGACCTCATAGGCGTCCACAACAAACGGATTGCGGTCGATAGCCATCGTGCAATCCGCCTCCGCGCCACTATAGTCTTCAAGATAGAATTTGGCAAGTCCTCTAAAAAAATACGGATCGGCAAGATAAGGTTTAACCTTTATCACTTGGTTGAAGTATTGTATTGAAAGAAGATAGTCCTCAAAATAAAGCGCATTTCTACCAATTGTCAGCAACCGCTCCGTGTTCAATTGGCAAACGCCAGTCAAAGAGGTCACCGACAATATTAAAATCAATAAAAAACTTCGTATATACCTATAATTGTTCATAATAATATCCAGATTGACTGCAAATGTAATCCAAAATCGCCAATAAATGCGTATCTTTGCAAGAGAAGATAGCAGGCTGTTTGTGTTTTTTATTATTTCATTCGACAATTTATAGACCCTTATATGGAGAAACTACAACACATTGTGATAATCGGAGGCGGTTTTGCCGGGCTCAATTTGGCAAAGGAACTTGACAAGAATAAATTCAGAGTCACCATTTTGGACAAAAACAATTTTCATAGTTTTCCACCGCTTTTCTATCAAATAGCATCTTCCGGACTTGAGCCGAGCAGCATATCCTTCCCGTTCCGTCGGGAAATGAGACGTCTCAAAAATACCAATTACCACTTCGGCGAGGTTTTGGAAATCGACAGCAAGAACTCAACCGTCCGCACGCAATTTGAGACAATCAAATATGACCAATTGGTAATCGCTTCCGGAACGACCAACAACTTCTTCAACCAGCCGGAACTGAAGGAAAAAGTGCACACACTCAAATCCACCGCTGAGGCTATACGCCTGCGCAACGAAATTCTCGACCGACTTGAACGCGCTTGCATCACCACCGACCGCGAACGCAGACGCCAACTGTTAAGTTTTGTCGTTGTGGGCGGCGGACCTTCTGGCGTTGAGGTTGCCGGCGCGCTCGGCGAGATGAAACGATATATCCTAAACAAAGAGTATCCAGAAATCGACATTGACGATGTCAGAGTGATTCTGATTGAGGGCACTGACCGCTTTCTCCGCACAATGAGCGAAAGAGCGTCACACGATGCAAAAGTCTACTTGGGGCATCTCATGATTGAGACCAGGCTAAACTGTATGATGAAGTCGTATGAAAACAATGTACTTCACCTGTCGACCGGCGAGGAAATCTATTGCGAGACGCTGATTTGGACAGCAGGTATCACAGGCAATAAAATCAATGGCATCAGCGATGATTCAATCACCCGCGGAAACCGCTACATTGTTGACTCAAACTGCAAAATAAAGGGATACGACAACATCTATGCCCTTGGCGACATCGCCTATCTGGAAGACGAGACGCATCCCAACGGATACCCGCAAGTGGCACAGGTTGCAATACAGCAAGCAAAACATCTTGCCAAGCAGCTCAACACCGGAGCCGACACGGCGTTTAAATATGTCGACAAAGGCTCTATGGCTACAATTGGACGAAATCGCGCAGTGTGCGATTTGAAGTTTGCATATCTCTACGGACGTCCTGCATGGGCGACATGGATGTTCATTCATCTCATATCGATACTCGGCATGAGAAACAAGGTCAACGTATTGATAAATTGGGTTTGGGCATATTTGTTCTACACCACATCATTGCGTTTGCTTATACGCCCTGTTAAATATCCCATCAGAAAACATTGGATTGATGAATAAATTTATGAATATCAAATACAGCTTATCCGCCATCCTCCTTTCCTCATCTATGCTTTTTGGGGCGGAGGCATTCTGCGAGACTCCAGAATCTGGAGTCAGACAATCCAATAGGGTTGCCTACAGCACATCTGCCAACACTCAAGTTTCCGGCAGCCGCATCTATGGCGAATGGATAATTCTCTCCGCCAACGGAAGAGATATGAATCTGCGCGACTCCGCGCCCTACATTGACATAAACGCCTCCGACGGCAAAATCTATGGTGATGTGGGAGGGAATGTTGTCAATGCGTGCTTCGAGATTCCGGAGAGAGGCCACATCTCGGTGTCCGAGATAGAAATGACTCATCTACCAAGTGCATATATCCGCGAAGAGGACGATATAAAAACCGGATTGGGCGATGCCTGCTCATACACTATAACTAAAAAGAAGAACGACATTTATTATCTCGACCTTCTCGACAAGCGCGGAAATATTGTTGTCCATGCCAAACGCCACAATGCCGACGTCATGACAGGAATGTGGAGAATAGACAAAATCAACGGCAATGAAATCGAAGACAGCAATCTTGAAATTGTTGTCGACGTTCCGGAATTGAAGATTCATGGCAAAACCGGTTGCAACATTTTCAACGGCGACATCGGATTGGACCGCAACAAAGACTGGTTCATACAGTTTCAAAACATCATTGTCTCCAGAATGAAGTGTGAAGACAGCAAGATGGCTGTTGAACGCGACTTTATGGTTGCATTGGAAGAGACGGAAATCATAAAGCGTGAAAACGGAGGGAAGACAATACGTCTCCTTGACAGAAACAAAAAAGAGGTTTTACTCCTCAAACGCATTCAACAATAAAACGCAACAATGGACTTCAAAATTGAATCTGCATACAAACCGACAGGCGACCAGCCGCAGGCCATTGAGGAATTGTGCGACGGGCTTAAGAACGGAGCCGACTACCAAACCCTTCTGGGCGTCACTGGTTCCGGCAAGACCTTCACGATGGCAAACGTAATCGAACGAGTCAATCGTCCGACTTTGATTTTGTCGCACAACAAAACGCTTGCCGCCCAGTTGTATGCTGAATTCAAATCGTTTTTCCCAAAAAACGCTGTCCATTATTTCGTTTCCTACTACGACTACTACCAACCCGAGGCATACATTCCATCGTCCGACAAATATATCGAGAAGGACTTGATGATAAACGACGAGATAGACCGTTTGCGTCTTGCCGCAACGACAGCTCTATTGTCGGGCAGACGCGATGTGGTTATCGTTTCATCCGTGTCGTGTCTGTACGGCATTGGCAATCCGGAGGACTTCGACAAGAACGTAGTAGAAATAAAAGTGGGACAAAAAATAGCCCGCAACGTCTTTCTACGCAACCTTGTCGACTCGCTCTACTCCCGGACAGAGATGGAGCTGGGTCGCGGGCAGTTTCGTGTTAAAGGAGACACTGTCGACCTGTATCTGGCATATGAGGAAATCATAATACGCATCATCTTCTGGGGCGATGAAATCGAATCCATATCATCGCTCAATCCGGAAACGATGGAAACGGAACTACAGCTTGAAGGATATAAGATTTTCCCGGCAAACATCTTTGTTTCCACAAAAGAACGCACAGCATCAGCCATACACCAAATCGAGTTGGATTTGGGCAAACAAGTCGACATGTTCCGCAACGAAGGCCGTGAGGTCGAGGCCAAACGGCTTTACGAACGTGTGACCTACGACTTGGAGATGATGCGGGAAGTGGGCTATTGCTCCGGCATAGAAAACTATTCCAGATATTTCGACGGGCGTCTGCCAGGCGTGCGTCCATTCTGCCTGCTTGACTATTTTCCAAAAGATTTCTTGACAATAATCGACGAAAGCCACGTCACGATTCCACAGATTCGCGCCATGTACGGAGGCGACATTTCAAGAAAAATGAACCTTGTTGAATACGGTTTCAGGCTGCCTGCGGCAATTGACAACCGTCCGCTGAAATTCGAGGAATTCGAGGAAGCCACGCATCAGACTATATATGTCAGCGCCACTCCGGCAGAATATGAATTGAACAAATCTGAGGGCGTGATTGTAGAACAATTAATCCGCCCGACCGGATTGCTCGACCCTAAAATTCTTGTTCGTCCGTCAAAGGGTCAGATTGACGATCTTCTCGAGGAGATCCATCTGCGCATTGAGCGCAATGAGCGCGTGCTGGTGACAACTTTGACAAAACGCATGGCGGAAGAGCTGTCCAGCTACCTAACCAAACTCGACATCAACTGCGCTTATATCCATTCAGACGTTGACACTATGGACCGCATTCAGATTCTCGACAATTTGCGGGCTGGAGAAATTGATGTGCTCATAGGCGTAAACCTGCTCCGTGAGGGGCTGGACCTTCCGGAAGTGTCGCTGGTTGCAATAATCGACGCCGACAAAGAAGGCTTCCTTCGCTCACACCGTTCGCTGACACAGACCGTAGGACGCGCCGCACGAAACCTTAACGGTACAGTTATAATGTATGCCGACAAAATTACAGAATCCATGCAGCAGACAATCGACGAGACGGAACGCCGCAGGGCAATACAGCTTCAATACAACGAAGAGCATGGAATCACCCCTCAGGCAATTGTCAAAGAGCGCATCCGCGTTGTCGGAGTCGACAAGAAGGAGGAGTCGGAAAACAAGCAAAAGAAGTCTACTCCTAAAAAGGCGACATCAAGCATTTACGACATTGACTCCTTACATCATATCGCCGCCGACCCTGTCGTTGCATACATGTCGAAAGACAATCTCGAAAAAGCAATCGAGAAAACGAAAGCCGATATGGTTGCCGCCGCAAAGAATATGGACTTCATCACCGCCGCTCAATTACGGGATGAGATGATTCGACTGGAGGACAAACTAAACGAGATGAAATGACAGAACAATCACCACATAAACAAAACAAACCTCTTTGGCTGCCTACAACCAAAAAGGAAATTGAACGGCTGGGATGGGACCACATCGACGTGATTCTATTCTCCGGCGACGCATACATCGACCATCCGTCAATGGGCTGCGCTGTCTTGGGACGCATCCTCGAGCACGAAGGCTACAATGTGGCAATCGTGCCTCAACCGAACTGGCAAGACGACCTGCGCGACTTTAAAAAGCTTGGAGCCCCGCGACTGTTCTTCGGCGTTTCCGCCGGCGCAATGGACTCCATGGTGAACCACTATACCGCTGCGCGCAGACGACGCAGCGACGACGCCTATACCCCCAACGGACGCCATGGCGCACGCCCCGACTATCCGACAATCGTCTACACTCAGATTCTGAAACGTCTGTTTCCCGACACCCCCGTTGTTGTAGGAGGCATTGAGGCTTCGCTACGCCGCGTGTCGCACTACGACTATTGGGCAGACCGGCTGCGTCCTTCAATTCTTACGGAATGCGGAGCCGACATGCTCATATACGGCATGGGTGAACGTCCCATTGTCGAACTGTGCAAACGATTGGAGAACGGAAGCGACATCCACGACATTGACGACATTCGCCAAACTGTCGTTTTGAAGAAAAACAGCGACATTCCGAAACAATCCGAGACAGACGTTGTGCTGCATTCTTTCGAGCAATGTCTGAAGAGCAAAAAACATCAGGCCGAAAACTTCAAGCATATCGAAATAGAGTCCAACCGTTGGAACGGCAACACCATTTGGCAAGCCACAGGCAATGTGACGGTAAAGGTCAACCCCATGTATCCGCCAATGACACAAGCGGAAATGGATAAGTCGTTCGACCTGCCCTACACAAGAATGCCACATCCCCGCTACAACGGAAAAAGGATTCCCGCCTATGAGATGATCCGGCATTCCATCAACATGCACCGCGGATGCTTCGGTGGCTGTGCATTCTGCACCATTTCTGCACATCAAGGCAAATTCATCTCGTCCCGAAGTCAGAAATCAATTGTCGACGAGGCTAAAGTGGTTGCACAGATGTCGGACTTCAAAGGTTACATCTCCGACCTTGGCGGGCCATCGGCAAACATGTACGACATGCACGGCCACGACCTTGACATTTGCAAGAAATGCCAACGCCCGTCGTGCCTGCACCCTGCCCCTTGCAAAAATCTCAACAACGACCACCAACGTCTGCTTGATGTATACCATGCCGTCGACAGTCTGCCAGGAATCAAGAAATCGTTCATCGGCAGCGGTGTGCGCTACGACCTTGCATTTGCAGAAAACCGCAATGCCAAAGTAAACCAATCAAACCGAAGATATCTGGAGGAACTGATTGTAAAGCACGTTTCCGGACGGCTGAAAGTAGCGCCGGAACACACATCCGACACCGTGCTGAACTGCATGCGCAAACCGTCATTCAATTTGTTCCGTAAGTTCAACAAACTTTTTGATGAACTCAATGTAAAATACGGACTACGGCAGCAACTGATTCCTTACTTCATTTCCTCGCATCCGGCATGCAGGGAGACAGACATGGCTGAGCTTGCCGCCATCACCAAGAAACTGAACTTTCACCTGGAACAGGTGCAGGACTTCACTCCAACACCTATGACTTTGGCGTCTGAAATCTACTACACGGGCTACCACCCATACACGCTGCAGCCCGTGTTTACAGCCAAAACGCCAAAAGAAAAAGAAGCTCAGCGTCAATACTTCTTCTGGTATAAAAAAGAGTTTGCCGCCGACATCCGCCGGTCGCTGATTCGCCTGGGAAGAAAAGATCTCATCGCCGAGCTTTTCGGTTCACAACGTCAATACGAAAGCAAATTTCAGAACAACAAACATAAAAAGAATTTTTAAATGAACTTTAACAAGACAATCATGGCAGCTTCCATCTTAGCCGTCGCATCGACGGTTGCAAACGAAGCGACAGGCGCGGAAATAATCTCGCGTCCGGATTTCAAAGTTGTCGACGGAAAGATGACTCCAGAGCTCATGGAGGCATTCGGCCGCGTAACCGACCCACAAGTTTCCCCCGACAAGAAAAAGATTCTCTACAACGTCGAGTTCATCAGCCTTAAGGCCGACAAGGGCAACAAGGAATTGTGGACAATGAACATTGACGGAAGCAATCCTCAAAAAATCACCAACACCGCCGAAAGCGAGGTTGGTGCTGTTTGGATCAAAAACGGCACAAAGATTGCGTTCCTTTCATCCACCGACGACGGAATGCAGCTTTTCACTATGGATCCAAACGGAGAAAACCGCAAACAAATTTCCAATGTTGAAAAAGGCATCGACGGTTTCTTGTTCTCCCCCGACGAGACAAAGATTCTGCTCATCCGCAACATCAAATATGGTAAAGCGTCGACCGACGTGTATCCTGACCTTGACAAAGCCGATGTGAAAATTGTCGACGACCTGATGTATAAACACTGGGACCACTGGGTTACCGAAATTCCGCACCCATTTATTGGCAACGTGTCGGAAGACGGAATCTCCGACATTGTAGACATCATGGAGGGCGAGCCTTATGAATGCCCGATGCTTCCGTTCGGTGGCACTGAATCATTCTCCTGGTCTCCTGATTCAAAAACAATCGCCTACTCTTCTCGCAAGAAGACTGGCATGGAATACAGTCTCTCCACAAATTCCGACATTTATCTGTACAATCTCGAGACTAAAGAGACCAAGAACCTCACCGAGGGAATGATGGGCTACGACACAAACCCTACATTCTCTCCCAAAGGCGACAAACTCGCATGGTTGTCAATGGAACACGACGGATATGAGTCAGACAAGAACCGCATATTCGTCCTCGACATCAAGACGGGCGTAAAAACCGACCTCACAGAAAACTGGGACTACACAGCCCTTTCGATAGCGTGGAATCCAAACGGCAAGGCAATCTATTTCATCGCCCCATACCACGGACCGTCACCGATTTTCTCAATCGACGTCAAGACCAAGAAGGTTGAAACTATCGCCGACCAGATGTGCGACTATGCAACTCTTGCTCCTGTAGATGAGAAAAGAGTGGTTGCCCTGCGCCACTCATTGGAGTATCCTAACGAAATCTTCATTGTCGACAAGAAAAGCGACAAGCAATTGACAAACGTCAACACAGACCTCCTCAACCAACTCTCTCCTGTAACCGTGGAGAAAGTGATGGTGCCTACAACCGACGGCAAAGAGATGCTCACATGGGTAGTGCTCCCTCCGAACTTTGACCCCAACAAGAAATACCCAGCCCTTCTTTACTGTCAAGGTGGTCCGCAACAGGCAGTGAGCCAATTCTGGAGCTACCGTTGGAACTTCCGTCTGATGGCATCGCAAGGCTATATCGTCATTGCGCCAAACCGTCGTGGTCTTCCAGGATTCGGCACAGAATGGAACGCACAGATTTCAGGTGACTATGGTGGTCAGAACATGAAGGACTACCTTTCGGCTGTCGACTATGTAAAACAACGTCCATATGTTGACGCCGACCATATCGGCGCCACAGGCGCAAGTTATGGCGGATTCTCCGTTTATTGGCTTGCCGGACATCACGACAACCGTTTCGCCGCGCTCTTTGCCCATGCCGGTATTTTCAACGCTGAGTCACAATATCTTGAAACTGAAGAGATGTGGTTTGCGAATTGGGATCTTGGAGGAGCATTCTGGGACAAAAACAACGCCGTCGCACAGCGCACGTATGCCAACTCACCGCACAAGGCCGTTGACAAATGGACCGCTCCAATCATGATTTCTGTGGGAGAAAAGGACTATCGCATTCTTGCCTCGCAAGGAATGATGGCATTCAACGCCGCCAAACTCCGCGGCATCCCCACCCGCATGCTTGTTTATCCTAACGAGAACCACTGGATTCTCAAGCCCCAGAACGCTCTTTTGTGGCAACGCGAATTCTTCGGCTGGTTTGACAAATGGCTCAAAACTGACAAATAGTCAACACACAGCATTGCATTTAACGGCGAAGGTGTCAATCCACCTCCGCCGTTTTTCTTTTGGCACAAATTTTGCCAAATCGTTTATATATACTTACCTATAAACTTAAACGATTATGTATTTTATACTATTCATCGCAATCGCAGTGGCAAGTTATGCCGTGCAGGCTTCTCTTAAAAGCAAATTCAGCACCTATTCGAAAACGCCATTAAGCAACGGAATGACTGGCGCTCAAGTGGCAGAAAAAATGCTGCGCGACAATGGCATCAACAACGTGAAAGTAACACAAATAGAAGGACAACTGACCGATCATTACAATCCAGCCACATTGACCGTCAATCTTAGCCGCAATGTGTACTACGGCAGCAGCGTGGCAGCGGCGGCCGTTGCCGCCCACGAATGCGGCCACGCCGTGCAGCACGCCACGAAATATTCTTTTCTTCAACTGCGGTCCAACCTCGTGCCTGCGGTTAGTTTTGCATCAAACGTAATGCCGTGGATACTGCTTGCAGGAATTGTGCTTCTCAACATCTTCCCCGGGCTTCTGCTGTTCGGCATCGGCTTGTATGCACTCACCACACTGTTCTCTTTTGTCACACTCCCTGTTGAAATCAATGCCAGCCAACGGGCTATGGCATGGTTAAGCAACGCGGGTATCACATACGGGCAAACCACAGCGCAGGCAAAAGACGCGCTGAAATCAGCCGCCTACACCTACGTTGTCGCAGCTCTCGCAAGTCTTGCCACGCTTATCTACTACATTTTCATTTTTCTTGGGCGTCGCGACTAATATGCGACTACAACATAGCTGGCAAGCGACAAATTAGTCCAAATTGATATGAAAAACAAATTATTTGCACTACTTTTGTGCAACGTTTTAAAGATTATATAAAAATGGCACAGAAACCATCCATACCTAAAGGAACGCGCGACTTCTCCCCTGCGGAGATGGCAAAGCGTAATTACATATTCGACACAATCAAACAAGTTTTCGCACTTCACGGATTCCGACAGATTGAAACCCCGGCGATGGAGAATCTCTCCACCTTAATGGGCAAATACGGAGAAGAAGGCGACAAACTGCTTTTCAAAATACTCAACTCCGGAGACTTCCTCAAGAACGCATCGGATGAGCAACTGCTCGAGCGCAATTGTCCGCGATTGACATCCGCTCTCTGCGAAAAGGGCTTGCGCTACGACCTCACTGTACCATTTGCCCGTTTCGTGGTTCAACACCGCGGCGAACTGCAATTCCCGTTCAAGCGATTCCAGATTCAGCCAGTATGGCGCGCCGACCGCCCTCAAAAAGGACGCTATCGCGAATTCTATCAATGTGATGCCGACGTTATCGGCACCGACTCTCTGCTCAACGAAATTGACTTGCTGCAGATTATCGACGACGTATTCCAACGCTTCGGCATAAACATCACCATAAAGCTCAACAACCGCAAAGTGCTGTCGGGCATTGCCGAAGTCATCGGCGAGCCAGACAAGATTGTCGACATCACTGTGGCTATCGACAAAATCGACAAAATCGGCATCGACAATGTCAATGCCGAGCTTATTGAGAAAGGCATCAGCCAGGCCGCTGTCGACCAGCTGCAGCCACTGCTTACGCTTTCTGGTTCAAACAACGAGAAACTTGAGAGTCTGGAACAGTTGCTTGCCACTTCAGAAATCGGCAAAAAGGGTATTGAGGAACTGCGTTTCGTAATCGGTCAGACTGATGAAATCGGCATTAACGCCTCGCTGGAACTCGATGTGTCACTTGCCCGCGGTTTGAATTACTACACCGGCACAATCATCGAAGTGAAAGCCAATGACGTGCAAATTGGGAGCATCACAGGTGGCGGACGCTACGACAACCTTACCGGCGTGTTCGGACTTCCAGGCGTGTCGGGCGTGGGTATTTCTTTCGGCGCAGACCGCATCTACGACGTGCTCAACCAGCTCGACCTATACCCAACAGGCACACAGGCTGGGACAACAGTGTTCTTCGTAAACTTCGGAGACAAAGAGGCAGCGGCTTCGCTCAAACATATCAAATCACTGCGTGCAGCCGGCATCTCTTGCGAGTTGTATCCAGAAACTGCCAAGATGAAAAAACAGATGGGATATGCCAACGACAACCACATCCCTTACGTGGCAATCATCGGCGAGACAGAATTGGAAAAAAGCACCGTCACACTGAAATGTATGGACACTGGCGAGCAAGAAGAATTGACCATTCAGCAGATCATCGACAAGCTTAAATAGCCTCTACCCAATAGCTCAAAACAGAATGTCGACAATAAAAATTTTATTGTCGACATTCTGTTTCCTAAAGGTTTGATACATCAGAAGCATCCCAACGGAAGTTTATCCAATTATCTCTTCGTGTATATACATAATGTATTTGTTCTATGTGCGACAATGTTGCGGTACTAAATAATCATCACATAGTCCGTTTTTAGTTAAGGGCAGCTCGCTCGATACACATATCTACCGCTCGCACTATGCTCAACTCCGGCGACCCTGTCGATATTTCCGTCTGGAAATCCGACGGCTCCATACTGGAGCTGCATAACTGTATCTCACTGCGATACAACTTCTACGGCGGCTGGCGCAATGTCAAGCTGCTTGCCTCCGGCGAGTGCCGCAAAATACGCGACTGCTGTATCTTCCGCGTCAACGACCTTGAAGTATTTCTTTGATACCTCGCTGAAAATGACTAATTTTGTATTGTTAAACAAAATAGACAAATATGACATCATTAAAACTTAAGTCAAATATAGGGATGACGATAATTATTCTTTTCGCCATCACTCTAATTTCAGGCATAATTCTCCATCTGAAGAAACACGGTTTACTCATCGAACCACGAGACTTAATTAAAATTATTCATTGGGTCTGCGGCTTCGCAATGAGTGTATTTACCATTGTCCATTGGAAGCAATTCAACAAAATGCTCTCAGCCTTGAAGAACAAGGTCAAATGGTTCTATGTTTCAACTTCTATTCTTAAGACAATATTTCTCCTGACTTTAGTGACAGGAGCCATAAAATTATTATCGCCTGTCAAGATTCCGCATCTTGGCTTGTGGCATTATGGTTTAGGTATTGCCATGAGCATACTTATTATTGTTCACTTGTTTAGAGGTATACCTGAATGGATTAGACTTAGAAAAGCTTGTAAATAACCACGTCTTTTCGCTAAACTCATACCGTCCATACCTTTGCTGAAAAATCAGCATCGATATGGACTTTTCTTTTTCTGAACTCAATTTTAACTCCGTCGAGACGCTGCCGGGCTATCAGGCCCGCGCCGCGTTTACAGTCAATTCCGCGTCAGTGTTCCGCGAAGATGTGGATATTGTGCCGACCATCGTAGACGATACTCTCTCTTATATCCCGTGGGGCGGCGACAATCATATGCCGTTCGACTTGCTCGCGCTCGTCGAGAAAGACGAAACTCTGGCAACCTGCCAGTGTTTCAACGCCGAGGTATGCTACGGTTCGGGACTGCAGTACTGCGCCAAAGATTCGTCAGCGGCGACTCGCCGTGCTGTCGAAGACTTCCTCCTTGACAATGACCTCGCCGCATACTTTCTCGGCATCTGTCAGGACTTTAAGCACTTCGGCTTCGCCGTATCGGTGCTTATTCTCAACGAGGACGGCACAAAGATTGTGCGCCTGTTGAGAAAGGAAGCCTGTTATTGTCGCTTCACTCTGGCTGACAAGCACGGTCGTATTTCCAAAATCCTTTACGCCAACTGGCGTAAACCCATCTCGTCGCGGGGCGACATCGAGGAAATCGACCTGCTCGACCCTACTTCTCCGTGGCGAGATCTGCAAGACAAACTCGCCAAGAAGTCGAAGTGCCGGAAGTTCGCTATCGTCAGCCGTATTCCTACGGTTGACTCAACCTATTATCCCATTCCTTATTATGGCGCGTTGTTCCGCGGCAAGTGGTACAACATCAAGCAGCTTATCGGCATCGCAAAGGAAGCGAAGCTCAAAAACTCCGCTCCCATAAAGTACCACATCGAGGTCGGGGCGAAATATTGGGAGTCCATATTCCGTGCCGAGGGCATCACCGACCGCCGCAAGCAACAGGCCCGTATCGTCGCCGAAAAACAGCAGATTCTCGACTTCCTCACAGGTGCCGAGAACAGCGGCAAAGCCTGGTTCTCGACGTTCTACGTCACGCCCGACGGAAAGGAGCAGCACGACGTGGTAATCCACAAGATAGACGACTCCAAGGAGGGCGGCGACTGGGAGACCGACATTCAGGAAGCAATCAATATGATTTGCTTTACTATGCGAGTGCATAGTAATCTTGTCGGCTCCGTCCCCGGCAAGGCGCAGTCTAACAACAGCGGCTCGGACAAGCGCGAGCTTTACACCATAGCCCAAGCCCTCCAAAAGCCGTATCACGACCTGCTCTTTACCGTTCATCGCATCATAATCCGATTTAACGGCTGGCAGGGCGTCAAAGTTGACGTGCCCTTTATGCAACTTACAACCTTAGATGAACACAAAGACGCCAAACAAGTAACTCCCAATAAAGATGAAACTGATAACGACTGATGCGCAGCTTCGCGCACATATCCCCAATATCATCGCCTCGGTCAAGGGCGAAACGCCCTTTATCGAAAGGGTCGCGCACTTTCTCGACCTCGCCGAAGACTGGGTCAGAACGACTTTCACTTCTGAAAGTACGTTCAACACTATCTGCGGCTACACAGACAGCAACGAAATCAAGATCATCTGCTCGCGGCTCGTCGTTGCCGACGCTCTGCGCCGGGCAATTCCCTCGCTCGACATTGTGCTTACGCCCAACGGTTTCGGTGTAGTCAACACCTCAAACCTCGCTCCGGCATCGAAGCCGCGTGTCGATAGGCTCGTCGGCTCCATGCTCGCCCATCGCGACGATTGCATCGCCGCGCTCTTGCCCGAAATTGTCGGGGCAAGCAAATGGCTCACTTCCGACCGGGCAGACTTCTTCGGCGCGACACTTTTCCCTGACCTCGGCATCTGCGATGCTGTCGGGGGAGCCCCCGGCTCCCGTTGGGAAAAGTATCTCGAACTCCGCTCACAGGTCATAGACCTTGAAGCGTCGTTGGCCGAAGAATGGTTTTCGCCCGAACTGATGTCAGCACTCCGCTCCGAAAATCTGTGCGGAGATCTGACCGGGAAGCGGAGTGAGATTGTCAAGCAGGTAAAAGCGCAGGTCGTGGGCTACCTGCGGTCGGGGTCGTTCAACTCGCGTAGGCTCGCGGATATTGTGAATTATATTCGGCTGAACCCCGAATCTTTCAGCGAATGGCATAAGTCGGAAACCGCGAAGTTGTTTGCCCCGCCGGTGTTCAGGAACGAAAAGAAAGCCTCCGGCTATTTCTTTTAGCGGTGTCGGTTCATTTCAGCAGTCGGAGAGGCGAAGCCGCAAGGGGCATTTGTCGGACATACCGAATTGGAGTTATGGCACGGAGCACTGATTTTCCTTTGCAAAGTTAGGTCGCCAACTCACCGCTCACTAAATACAGGTGTGCGCTCCGCGTTTCCTCGGTTTTCGGTGCCCTGCAAACACGAGATAAATATTTGTTCGGGTTCAAACAGCTTCCCACTTGATTGCACGTAAAATCAAAAGTGCTTCGGCACATAACTCTTAAATCAATTCAATATGATACTTCCCGACAAACGACCCCAACAGAGCGACTTCGCCAACCTCACCGACTACTCTCTCGAATGCCCCGACGGTGAAAGAAAGTTCTTCGCCTACATTCATTTCACCGACGACTCTATCTGCCTGTGGTCGAACATCTTCACCACAAGCCGAACATTCGCCACGATGCTCGTTATGGAAAAATTCAGCGACTGCCTCGAATACATCAGCAGCATCAATATCCACGAACAGGAATATTGAACGACCCTCAGCCAACAGGAAGCCTCGGATAAATCCGGGGCTTTCATTTGTGTAATTCAACTATTTATTGTAATTTTGCAAAAAATTAATATGAAGTGAGATGAAAAAAATATTAGCAATTATCTGTGCCGTCATTTTAGCCATATCTTCAGTGTATAGCCAAACTGTTCAAAGCGATGCTCAACAAGAGGAAGTTCCTGAGAATAAAGTCGAAACAAAATTCGATAAATTTGTCTCGTCATACGGCACATTTGTCCAATTTGCTGAATACAATTTGCCAAATTTAAAACTTGACGGGGGGTGGATAAACTACACTAAAATTCGAGTGTTTACCGACTTAAACACAAATAGCAAAACATGTTTTCTTCGCTTACGCAGTGGATATGCCAATAGAATAGAATCAATAGCCTATGAAGATCTTGTTAAAATCTTAGAGGCAATACCTAAGCTTAAGGAAATTGCATCAACAGCTCAGCAACAGGGTGAATATATGGAAACCTTTTTTCGCTCAGAAGACGGTTTTAAGATAGGTTTTTATATGGAAAATAATAAAATCACTTGGTATTTAACCATAGATTATCAAACTCGCACTTTCAAAAAAGATTTTGATTTCGAGAGTGCATTTGTTGAAGCAAAAAACAAGATGGAAGATTTAATGAAATAAAATTCATGTCTTTTCCCCATAGAGTGCTTTACCGTACTTTTGCAGTACGATAAAGCACTTTTTATATGCAGACAATCTCGATTAACTTCATCGTGCCGCAGGGCTGGCACGAACTATCCGATAAACAGCTCCGCTACGTTTATCAGTTTATCGCCGCCGAACATTCGACGGACGAAATCAAGACCTTATGTTTGCTCCGCTGGAGCGGCACTAAGGTTATTGGCCGTCAGGATTCCGGCTCGTACCTTCTGAAAAAAGGAAAAGTCCTTTTTGAAGTTACACCGCTGACGCTCGCCGAACTCCTTCCGGCGCTCGACTGGCTCTCCAATCTGCCGACCGTGCCGGTCCGCCTCTCGAAGATTAACCGACAGGCCGCGCTTCCGGCTGACTTCTCCGAAGTGCCGTTTGAAACGTTCATCATCTGCGATAACCTTTATCAAGGTTATCTGCAAACTCAGTCGGACGATCTGCTCGATGAACTCGCAAACGTCCTATACGGCAAGCCCATCAAACTCAAACCTTACGAGCGCATCAACATCTTCTACTGGGTCGCCTCGCTCAAAGACTTTTTCGCTCGCCGTTACCCCGACTTTCTTCAACCTGTATCTGCCGCCACCGGCGGCAATCTCCTCGGCTTGCTGTTCCTCAACCTCGTTTTCGATATCATTCATCATGTTGTCGAAGTCGGATCTTTCTTCTGTGTCTATGTTTATCTTGCTTTTTCTGATTGCCATATTTCATTGATTTATCGGTGAAAACTTCTGCTGCGTGGTTTAGGCTTGCACATGGAATGAGCCATCTGTGCGCAACGGTTGGCAAACTTCCTGTCATCTTCATCATCCTTCTTGCCCCAACTAGAAGAAGGGGTAGAACCACCACCACATGACTCCGACATGGAAGTGGCTGCATCAATGTACCCTGCAAACAACAGCATCGCACATTTGGCGCGATTTCCATTGTCAAGTGTACGAACCGTATAAGAACAACATAGGCTGTAACTCATGTATTTCAATGAGTTACAGCCTACTATTTTAATTAAGCCAATTTGGAATTATTCCTCAACGGCGGTTTGAGCCACACTAATATAGTGCTGAAAATCATTCACTTCGCTTTTGGGTGTAAGCCCAGTGTAAGCGGAAGTTTATTGAATGATTTAAAGTTGAACGAATTATTCCTCAACGGCGGCCTGAGCGGCAGCCACGCGTGCGATAGGCACTCGGAACGGAGAGCAAGAAACGTAGTTCATGCCCAATTTAGCGCAGAACTTGACAGAAGAAGGCTCGCCGCCGTGCTCGCCGCAGATACCCACCTTGAGACCTGCCTTTGTCGAACGGCCTTTCTTTGTACCCATTTCTACGAGCTGTCCTACACCTTCCTGGTCGAGCACCTCGAATGGATCTGTCTTGATGATACCCAATTCCTTGTAGTATTTGAGGAACTTAGGAGCGTCGTCGCGAGAGTATCCGAATGTCATCTGAGTCAAGTCGTTTGTTCCGAACGAGAAGAAGTCGGCATATTCGGCAATCTTGTCAGCAACGAGAGCGGCGCGAGGCACCTCAATCATTGTACCAATCTTGTAAGCCACTGATGTACCTCTTTCCGCAAACACTTTTTCCGCTGTGCGACGGATGATTTCGCTCTGCATTTCAAGCTCTTTTACTACACCTACCAATGGCACCATGATTTCCGGATGCACGTCGATGCCTTTTTCCTTGCAGTCGATTGCTGCCTCGATGATGGCGCGGGCCTGCATCTCTGTGATTTCTGGATAAGTGTTGCCAAGACGGCATCCACGGTGACCGAGCATCGGGTTGAACTCTTCAAGAGAGTCGCACTTGCTCTTCACCTCTTCGACGGTGATACCCGTCTCGTTTGCCAATTCTTTCTGAGTGGCAAGCTGATGAGGCACGAACTCGTGCAATGGTGGGTCGAGCAGACGGATTGTCACGCCGAGACCGTCCATAGCCTCGAAGATTCCTTGGAAGTCGGCACGCTGAATAGGCAACAGTTTGTCAAGAGCTGCACGGCGTCCTTCTTCCGTGTTGGCAAGAATCATCTCGCGCATTGCCTTGATACGGTCGCCCTCGAAGAACATATGCTCTGTGCGGCAAAGACCGATACCTTTGGCTCCGAATTTGCGGGCTACGAGAGCATCGCGTGGAGAGTCGGCATTTGTGCGGACATCAACCTTGGTGTATTTCTCAGCAAGGTTCATGATTGCTGCGAAGTCGCCTGAAAGCTCTGCGTCGACTGTAGGCACCTGACCGTCGTAAACGTCGCCTGTAGAGCCGTTCAATGAAATCCAATCGCCTTCCTTGTATGTTTTGCCGTCCATGATGACGGTTTTCTCTTTGTAGTCAACCTTGATTTCGCCTGCGCCAGACACACAGCACTTACCCATACCGCGAGCAACTACGGCTGCGTGCGATGTCATACCGCCACGGGCTGTAAGGATACCCTGTGCCACCGACATACCGCGGAGGTCTTCTGGAGATGTCTCGATACGCACCATGATGACTTTCTTCTTCATTTCCGACCATGCCTCTGCATCATCAGCGAAGAATACAATCTGACCGGTAGCGGCACCCGGAGATGCTGGCAAACCTTTAGCCACTGTCTGTGCACGTTTCAAATCGTCCTTGTCAAACACTGGGTGAAGCAATTCATCGAGTTTCTGTGGCTCCATACGGCGGAGCACTGTCTTCTCGTCGATTTCGCCTGCGCGGAGAAGGTCCATCGCGATTTTAACCATAGCGGCACCTGTACGCTTTCCGTTACGAGTCTGGAGCAGCCACAGCTTATTGTCCTGGATTGTAAACTCGAGGTCCTGCATGTCTTTGAAGTAGTCTTCAAGTTTCTGCTGAGTCTCGATAAGCTCTTTTGCACATTCAGGCATCGACTCTTCCAATGAAGGGTATTTGCTTGCGCGCTCTTCTTCCGAGATGCCCTGGAGAGCAGCCCAGCGGCGTGAGCCTTCGGTTGTGATTTGTTGCGGAGTGCGCACACCGGCAACCACGTCCTCGCCCTGTGCGTTGATAAGGTACTCACCGTTGAAGATGTCCTCGCCGGTAGCGGCGTCGCGGGTGAATGCCACACCTGTAGCCGACGTGTTGCCCATATTTCCGTAAACCATGGCCTGTACGTTGACTGCCGTACCCCACTCTTCCGGAATCTGGTTCATGCGGCGATACAGGATTGCGCGCTCGTTCATCCAGCTGTCGAACACTGCATAGATAGCGCCCCACAATTGCTCCCAAGCCGATTCTGGGAAGTCCTTGCCTGTCGACTTCTTCACAGCGGCTTTAAACTTCACAACAAGGCCCTTGAGGTCGTCAACGGTAAGCTCGGTGTCGTTCTTCACGCCCTTCTCTTCCTTAACTTTGTCAAGGATTTCCTCAAACGGATCGATGTCTTGTTTCGACTTCGGCTTCATGCCGAGAACAACGTCGCCATACATCTGCACGAAGCGGCGGTAGCTGTCCCATGCGAAGCGTGGGTTGCCCGACTTCTTGGAGAGAGCCTCCACTACGGTGTCGTTGATACCGAGGTTGAGCACTGTGTCCATCATACCTGGCATCGAAACGCGCGCGCCCGAACGAACGGATACGAGAAGTGGGTTCACTGCGTCGCCAAACGTGTTGCCCGTAAGCTTCTCAATGTGGGCAACAGATTTCTTGACATCTTCTTCCAATATTTTCACAACGGCTTCACGGCCGAGAGTGTTATATTCTGTGCAAACTTCAGTTGTGATTGTAAAGCCCGGAGGAACAGGTACGCCGATGAGGTTCATCTCAGCGAGATTGGCACCCTTGCCGCCAAGCAAGTTCTTCATATCGGCACGGCCTTCTGCCTGGCCATTACCGAAAGTGTAAATCCGTTTCATTTAATGAAATTAAGTTTAAGTAATATTATAATTTAAAGTGATTGACAATTCAGTCTTTGCAAATTTAGAAAGAATCTCGTAAATAAGAAAATAATCACATGTTTTTTTATTTATGTTATAGAGCATTGAAATGGAACGGCAAAAAAAACGTACTTTTGCACAAAATTTCATTATCATATATGGGAAGAAAACGCAAAGAGCTCCCGGTTGTGGAGAACGTTGAGATAACAGGTGTGGCAGCCGAGGGCAAAAGCATTGCCCGCGTCGACGATATGGTGGTGTTTATACCATACGGGGCACCTGGCGATGTGGTCAACATAAAATTGGACAAGAAGAAGCGCAGCTACGCGGAGGCGCATATCGTTGATATGGTCAAGCCGTCGCCCGACCGCGTGACACCGGCTTGCGAGCATTTCGGCGTGTGCGGCGGATGCAAGTGGCAGCACATCCCCTACGAAAGCCAGTTGCGCTACAAGCGCGACCAGGTGGTCGACGCTCTGACACGCATCGCAAAGGTGGAGATTCCGGAAGTAAACCCCACGCTCGGGTCAAAAGAAACTTTCTGCTACCGCAACAAGTTGGAATACACGTTCTCTTGCAAATGCTGGATCACGTTTGAAGACCTGCGCAGCGGACGCGAGATTGCCGACCGCAACGCTCTGGGATTCCACATCCCGGGCGCGTTCGACAAGGTGCTCGACATCAAAAAATGCTGGCTTCAGGACGATTTGTCAAACCGCATACGCCTGTTCGTGCGCCAATACGCGCTGGCTAAAGGATATGAGTTCTACGACATCAAGGCGCAGCAAGGACTCATGCGCACGCTGATGGTGCGCATCGCAAGCACTGGCGAGGTGATGCTGATTGTGGTGTTCGCACGCCCCGAACAAGAGAAAATCGACGACTTGATGGGCGCCATTGCGGCTGAGTTCCCGGAGATTACATCGCTGCTCTACGTCGTAAACCAGAAGGTGAACGACACCATCGCCGACCAGGAAGTCATCACATATCGCGGACGCGACTACATCAATGAGGAAATGGAGGGACTCCAGTTCCGCATCGGCCCAAAATCATTCTATCAGACCAACTCCCTGCAGGCATACGAGCTCTACAAGGTGGCGCGGCGCATGGCATGCCTCAAGCCCGACGACCTGGTCTACGACCTATACACCGGAACCGGCACAATAGCCAACTTCGTGGCGCGGCAGGTGAAAAAAGTGGTGGGCATCGAATACGTGCCCGAGGCGATTGCCGACGCGAAACTCAACTCTGAGGTCAACGGCATCGACAACACCATCTTCTTTGCCGGCGACATGAAGGACGTGCTCACCGACGGATTCATCGCCGAGCACGGACGTCCCGACGTGATGATCATCGACCCGCCGCGCGCAGGAATGCACGAGGACGTGGTCAACGTGATTCTCAACGCCCACCCGGAACGCATCGTCTACGTCAGCTGCAACCCAGCGACACAAGCGCGCGACCTCGCCCTCATGGACGGACTCTACCGCGTGGATGAAGTGCAGCCAGTCGACATGTTCCCACACACCCACCACGTTGAAAACGTAGTGCGGATGACGCGCAGATAAGCGTCTGCCCCATTATAGTCAAAACAGTAGCCTCGGAGAAACTTCAAAATTCTCCGGGGCTGCTGTTTTTGTGTCTGGATTAAGGGTTAAACTCAACGCTTTTCGTGAAATCCTACACCAAAGTCCGATTTGGGTTTAATCATTCACGCGGGCAGCAATGTTGCCCATCGGAATTAAACTATCCTAACCGTCGCGATGGACAGAAAAGCGCCGGATACGGCAAGCAGACGCCCTAAAGATTTGAAGCCGTGCAAGCCGCTGTTTTTCACGGCTTTCCATCACCATTTACAATCCATACGACTCATTTTACACCGATATTTTTTGCCTCTCTGAAATAATATGATTAATTTCGCACACAAAATCTTCATTTGTGCAGTCTGAAGACAAAAAGTAAATATGGTGAAAACAAGAGATAAACTAATCGACATTGCCCGTCAGCTCTTTGCCCACAAGGGCATTGAAAACACGACGATGAACGACATCGCCATCGCCGCCGAGAAGGGACGTCGCACCATCTACACTTATTTCAAAAACAAGCGCGACATCTACAACGCTGTGGTAGAGACTGAAAGCGACAAGGTGCTGAGCAAGCTCAGCGAGATAGCGAAACTTCAGATTCCCGCCGACGAAAAGCTGATGGAATTCATTTTCCAACGCTTTGACGCGATGAAAGACCTCGTGCATCGCAACGGCTCGCTGCGCGCCGGATTTTTCCGCGATGTGCGCAAGGTGGAGCGCGCCCGCAAAGCCACAAGCCCCAAGGAAGTGCACATTCTCGAAACTATACTTCAGGAAGGCGTCGACAGCGGCATTTTCCGCATCAAGCACGTCGACAAGACGGCCATGGTGATGATTCTGTGTCTGCAGGGTCTCGACGTGCCCTACATCCGCGAGAACTTCCGCGAGCTGGGCATCGAGAAAGACAAGCTGCGCGACTATCTGAGTGATTTTATTTTATACGGCATCAAGCAGTGACAAGCGTGTGCCGGACATTTGAATTTTAAATAACAACTTTTTAATTATACAGTTATGAAATTATTGGAAGGAAAAGTTGCACTCATCACAGGTGCAGCAAGAGGTATCGGAAAAGCAATTGCATTGAAGTTCGCTTCTGAGGGTTGCGACATCGCGTTCACCGACCTGGTAATCGACGAAAACGGAAAGAAAACAGAAGAAGAAATAGCAGCTTTCGGCGTAAAGGCTAAAGGTTACGCCTCAAACGCAGCCGACTTCGAGGCTTGCCACAACGTGGTGGCTGAAGTGGTGAAGGACTTCGGCCGTCTCGACATCCTCGTAAACAACGCCGGCATCACAAAAGACGGCTTGATGATGCGTATGTCGGAGGCTCAATGGGACGCTGTGATCGGCGTCAACCTGAAGTCTGCGTTCAACTTCGTTCACGCGGTGACTCCAGTGATGATGCGCCAGCGCACAGGCTCTATCATCAACATGGCATCGGTTGTTGGCGTACACGGCAACGCCGGTCAGGCAAACTACTCTGCATCAAAGGCCGGCATGATCGGCTTGGCTAAGTCGGTGGCTCAGGAGCTCGGCTCTCGCGGCATCCGCGCCAACGCAATCGCTCCTGGCTTCATCATCACCGACATGACTGCCAAACTCTCTGACGAAATCAAGGAAGAATGGTGCAAGAAAATTCCATTGCGCCGCGGCGGCACTCCGGAAGACGTTGCAAACATCGCCACATTCCTCGCTTCCGACATGTCTTCTTACGTGTCGGGACAGGTTATCCAAGTGGACGGCGGCATGAACATGTAGCAGCATCCGAAACCTACGTTATAGAAAAACCGGAACAGCAGTTCCGGTTTTTTTGTTTTGCGCAGACGCCAAGTTTCACTATTTATATGTAAATTTGCGCGATTATTTATCATTCTGAAAAATGGAACACAATCTGTCGAACATCCAATTATACGCCTACGCCTGCCTGATTTTCATCATCACCGGCGTTGTCTGCGGAATTGTCAGATGGAATCACATGTGCCGTCCGTTCAACGAAAATGGCGACTTCCACTACCCTGCCCGCCGCCTGGTGTCGTTCTTCTACATCGCCATCGCGCTTGAATTCCCATACGTTCTGAGTCCGACGACTCCCGACTACTGGACATACGTGAAAATTTTCGGCATAATCTTCTATCCCGTCTGTATGACAACCCTGTTCAGCAGCTACTTCTTTCGGAAACGGCTGCGCGACAGCATTCTGCTGAAAACATATCTATTCTCTGCATTTGCATTGCTCCTGTCGCTGCTCGCAATAGCTCTGACAATGGGCGGACACGTCCTGACCGACGCCGGAACGCCTCTGATGGCTGCGATGGGCGGCTTCAGCCTGCTGTTCTCAACGCTGTCGGTGCACATCACCAACCAGCTGAAACGCACCATCGACAAATTCAACACCGACAACTACTCAAACGTGGAGGACTTCCCCTACAGATTCGCCCAGCTGGTGCTCTACCTGCCGCTCTGCTGGATTGCACTGATGTGGGCTGTATTTGTCTCCGACAGCCGTTGGTGCAAACTCGCCGTCGACCTTATCACGTCGGCAGCGATGATCTACATGCTGTGCATAATCCTGCTCCCTCAACAGCTGTTTACAAACAAACAGGAGCCCGACCCGGCCAACGACGGCAGCAAGGACACCGCCACGACCGATTCGCCGTCGGAAATAGACGCCATCGGGAACGAAGTGCTGTCGATAATACTCCGCCGCTACCGCGAGCCGCATCTGCAGAAATCGGAAGTGCTGTCGGAAATCCCGAAAGGCAAAGTCAACGCCGCAAGCAAATACATAACCCAACTGGGATACTACAACCTCGTGAACATGTTCCGCCTGCAGCACGCCGCACTCTACAAGGAGGCGCATCCGGCGGCAAAACAGGAGGAAATTGCCGAAGAATCGGGATTCTCGTCGCGTACGGCATACTACAAGGCGCGCAAAAGCGTGGCGGCAATCGACGACAAAATCGTGAAGTGTGTGAAACTTTAAACCCGTTGTACAGACATGACTTTCGAACCTTTAGCAGAACGCTTGCGACCGAAGTCGCTCGATGAATATATCGGACAGAAACACCTCGTCGGAGAAGGATGCATACTCCGCAAGATGATTGAGTCGGGACACATCTCCTCTTTCATCCTGTGGGGACCTCCAGGCGTTGGCAAGACCACACTCGCCAAGATTATCGCCTCTCAAGTGCAGGCTCCGTTCTACACGCTCTCCGCCGTGCATTCCGGAGTGAAGGACGTGCGCGACGTGCTGACGCTATGCAAACGCGACGCCTCGAGCATGTTCAGCCAGCACCGCCCAATCCTTTTCATCGACGAAATCCACCGCTTCAACAAGTCGCAACAGGACTCGCTGCTTGCCGCCGTGGAAACAGGCACAGCCACGCTGATTGGCGCCACCACCGAAAACCCGTCGTTTGAAATCATCCGCCCGCTGCTGTCGAGAGCGCAGGTCTACGTGCTGAAGCCGCTGACAGACACCGACTTGAACGAGCTGCTGCATCGCGCCATCACATGCGACAGCGAGCTGAAGCAACGCAAGGTGGAGGTGGTCGAGACCGACGCACTGTTCCGCTTTGCCGGAGGCGACGCCCGCAAGATGCTCAACATCCTTGACCTGCTGAGCCAGTCGGTGGGCGACGACGAGCCTATCGTGGTGCGCAACGACATCGTCACCGAACGGCTGCAACAGAACCCCATGGCATACGACAAAGGCGGAGAGATGCACTACGACATCGTCTCGGCTTTCATCAAGAGCATCCGAGGAAGCAATCCCGACGCTGCGGTCTACTGGCTTGCACGAATGATTGCAGGCGGCGAGGATCCGGCATTCATCGCCCGTAGACTGGTCATCTCAGCTGCCGAGGACATCGGACTTGCCAATCCAAACGCACTGCTGCTCGCAAACGCCACCTTCGACGCCCTGCAGAAAATCGGCTGGCCGGAAGGACGCATAATCCTCTCGGAATGTGTCGTGTATCTCGCCACATCGCCCAAAAGCAACTCTGCATACAACGCCATCAACGAGGCGCTGGATTTTGTCGACCAAACGGGCAACCTGCCTGTGCCGCTGCATCTGCGCAACGCTCCGACAAAACTGATGAAAGAGATGGGCTACGGCGCCGACTACAAATATCCGCACTCCTATCCCGGAAATTTTGTGGAACAGGACTATCTGCCGCACGAAATCAGCGACAAAAAGTTCTGGAACGCCTGCCAAAATCCGCAGGAAGCAAGAATGACGGAAAGAATGGATGCTTTATGGAGTAAACATAAATAAAGAAACAAAATATATAAAACTACTATGCTTACAAAGAAAATAACAGACGGTATATATTATGTAGGTGCAAACGACCGCACCACAACAAGATTCGAGGGATTGTGGCCGCTGCCCTACGGAGTGTCGTACAACTCCTACCTTGTGGCTGGCAACGACAAAACCGCAATCATCGACGGTGTGGAAATATCCCACGCTTTCGAGCAGATTGCCCAAATCAAGAAAATCCTGCACGACAGCGCGCCAGACTATCTCATCGTCAACCATATGGAGCCTGACCACACCGGCGCCGTGCAGACACTGCGCGCCGCGTTTCCAAACCTGACAATCGTGGGCAACGCAAAGACAATAGACATGCTCAAAGGATACTACGGCATCTGCGACGGCACGCTGACCGTGGCAGACGGCGACACCATCGACCTCGGCGGCAAGACTCTGAAATTCGCGCTCACTCCGATGGTGCATTGGCCTGAGACTATGATGACCTACGCCGTAGAAAACAAAACCCTGTTCTCTGGCGACGCCTTCGGTTGCTTCGGAGCCCTCAACGGAGGCATCATTGATGAAGAGATGGACACTTCTCTATATTTCCCCGAAATGACCCGCTACTACTCAAACATCGTCGGAAAATACGGACTCCCCGTACAGAAAGCACTGCAGAAACTGAGCGGTGTGGCAGTGGACTACATCTGCTCGACTCACGGCCCGGTATGGCACCGACAAGCCACGGAAGTGATAGGCATCTACGACCGCCTCAGCAAAGGCGAAAGCGAGAACGGCGTGGTAATAGCATACGCCTCAATGTATGGGCACACCGAAGAGATGGTCGAGGCATTCGCCCGCATGCTCGCGGAAGAAGGAGTCAGAAACATCCGTATCCACAACGTTTCGTATGCCGACGAGTCGTTTGTCATCAGCGACATCTACAAATACAAAGGGCTTGTCATCGCATCGCCAACCTACAACGGCTCTGTCTTCCCCCGCATCGACTCCCTGCTTAAGTCGCTCGCGCTACGAGGCGTAGGAGGCAAAGTGTTTGCGCGCCTCGGGTCGTTCACATGGGCAGGAGCCGCCACCAAGACCATCGACAGCATGACAGAGAAGCTGAAACTCACCGTCGTCGGCAACCCCGTGGAGATGAAACAAAGCTGCACAGCCGACACCGTCGAGGCCTGCCGAACACTTGCCAAAGAATTTGCAGAAGCACTCAAAGCGTAATCCTTTGAGATTTCCCATATTTTGACTACTTTTGCAAAAATTATCTAACTTATGGCAGAATCTACACTTTTGAGCAGACTTGACGGCATCGACGCCCGCTTTGAGGAGGTAAGTCTACTGATTACCGACCCATCGGTTATCAGCGACATGAAGCGCTTTGTCAAGCTTACCAAAGAATATAAAGACCTTGAGAAGCTGACCAAGGTCACTTCTAAATACAAACAAATGCTGCGCGACATCGAGGAGGCACGCGAAGTGCTCGACACCGAGACCGACCCCGATATGCGAGAACTGGCAAAAGAAGACCTTGACGCCAATACCGCCGCCCTTCCGGAAATCGAGGAGGAAATCAAACTGTTGCTTATCCCTGAGGATCCAGAAGACGACAAAAACGTGATTCTTGAAATCAGAGGCGGCACTGGTGGTGACGAAGCCGCCATCTTTGCAGGCGACCTTTTCCGCATGTATGCAAAATACTGCGAGACAAAAGGCTGGAAGATGGAGATTATGAGCTTCAGCGAAGGCTCAGCCGGCGGATACAAGGAAATAATCTGCTCAGTAAGTGGAGAAAAAGTCTACGGCACGCTGAAATACGAGTCGGGCGTACACCGCGTACAGCGCGTGCCAGCGACGGAGACTCAAGGCCGCGTACACACATCGGCGGCTTCGGTTGCCGTGCTGCCAGAGGCTGAACCATTCGACGTGGAAATCAACGAAGGCGAAATCAAGTGGGATACGTTCCGAAGCGGCGGTGCCGGCGGACAGAACGTGAACAAAGTGGAGTCGGGCGTGCGCCTGCGCTACAACTGGAAGAACCCCAACACCGGTGTTGTGGAGGAAATCCTCATCGAATGTACGGAAACGCGCGACCAGCCAAAAAACAAGGAACGCGCCCTCGCCCGTCTGCGCACGTTCATCTACGACAAAGAACATCAGAAATACGTTGACGACATCGCGTCGCGACGCAAGACAATGGTGTCGACCGGTGACCGCTCCGCTAAAATCCGCACCTACAACTATCCGCAAGGACGAATCACGGACCACCGTATCAACTACACCATCTACAACCTTGCGGCGTTTATGGACGGCGACATCCAAGACTGCATCGACAATCTGATTATCGCCGAAAACGCAGAGAAACTGAAAGAGACAGAATTGTAAAAATCAGATACGAAACAATGACAAGAAAAGAACTGCTTGACAACATCCGCCGCAAGAAATCATTTCTTTGCGTAGGCCTTGACACTGACATCAAGAAAATCCCGGAGCATCTGAAAAACGACGCCGATGCGATTTTCAAGTTCAACAAAGCAATAATCGACGCCACTGCTCCTTACTGCGTGGCATACAAGCCAAACCTCGCATTCTATGAATGCTTCGGCATCGAAGGCTGGACCGCTTTGGAAAAGACAATAAAGTATCTGAAACAAAACTATCCCGACCAGTTCATCATCGCCGACGCAAAACGCGGCGACATCGGCAACACCTCCGCAATGTATGCACGAAGCTTCTTCGAGCATCTTGATGTTGACGCCATCACCGTAGCTCCATACATGGGCGAAGACAGCATTTCTCCATTCTACGGCTACGAAGGAAAATGGGTAATCGTTTTGGGTCTCACATCAAACAAAGGCTCGCACGACTTCCAACTCACCGAGGATGCCGACGGCACTCCTCTGTACCAGAACGTGATGAGCAAAGTGTCTTCATGGGGAACAAGCGACAACACGATGTTTGTTGTCGGTGCCACACAAGGCAAAATGTTTGAAGAGGTGCGCCGTGTAGTCCCCGACAAGTTTCTACTTGTGCCTGGTGTCGGAGCCCAGGGCGGAAGCCTTGAGGAAGTTGCACGCTACGGCATGACCGACGACTGCGGTCTGCTCGTAAACTCCTCACGCGGCATTATCTACGCCTCGACCGGAGAAGATTTCGCCACCGTTGCCGGACAGAAAGCAAAAGAACTGCAAGTGCAAATGGAACAGCTGCTTGCAGACAAAGGCATTATTTAACCCCGACAACAAACTTTAATACGGAAATAATTCTGTATTCAAAAATCTTTAACTAACTTTGCACAGTTACAAAGCGAAAATATTAACTTATTAATTTTCAATAAAATGACAATCGAACAATACAACTTCGCAGGTAAAAAAGCGATTGTGCGCGTTGACTTCAACGTGCCATTGGACGAAAACGGCAAAATCACTGACGACACCCGTATCCGCGGTGCCCTCCCAACTTTGAAAAAAATTCTTGCCGACGGCGGCGCTCTCATAATTATGTCGCACATGGGCAAGCCTAAAGGCAAAGTAAACGCAAAACTTTCCTTGAGCCAGATTAAGGACGCCGTAGCTGCCGATCTCGGCACAGACGTAAAGTTCGCTCCTGACTGCGCCAAGGCAGCCGACGCCGCAGCAGCTTTGAAACCGGGCGAAGTGCTTCTTCTCGAAAACCTCCGCTTCTATCCTGAAGAGGAAGGCAAGCCTGTTGGCATCGACAAAGAAGACCCAGCATACGACGCAGCCAAGAAAGAAATGAAAGAGAGCCAGAAGGAATTCGCAAAAACTCTCGCAAGCTACGCTGACTGCTACGTTAACGATGCGTTCGGAACAGCACACCGCCGTCACGCTTCAACAGCTGTCATCGCCGACTATTTCGACGCTGACAACAAGATGCTCGGCTACTTGATGGAAAAAGAAGTTACAGCCGTTGAAAACGTGCTCAACAACATCAAGCGTCCGTTTACAGCAATCATGGGTGGTTCGAAAGTTTCTACCAAGATCGGCATCATCGAAAACCTTATGGACAAGGTTGACAACTTGATTCTCTGCGGTGGTATGACATATACTTTCGCAAAGGCTCAAGGTGGCAAGATTGGTGTTTCAATCTGCGAGAATGACAAGCTCGACCTCGCTCTCGACATCATCAAGAAAGCAAAAGAAAAAGGCGTGAACCTCGTGCTTGGAACTGACTGCGTGGCAGCCGACAAGTTCAGCAACGACGCCAACACTCAGGTCTGCCCATCAAACGACATCCCAGAAGGCTGGGAAGGTATGGATGCAGGTCCTGAAACACGCGAGCTCTTCGCAAACGCCATCAAGGACGCAAAGACAATCCTCTGGAACGGTCCTGCAGGCGTATTTGAATTCGACAACTTCACAGCCGGCTCACGCGCTATCGCAGACGCCATCGTAGAGGCTACTGAAAAGGGTGCGTTCTCACTCGTTGGCGGCGGCGACTCTGTTGCTTGCGTAAACAAGTTCGGCTTGGCTGACAAAGTATCGTACGTATCCACTGGCGGCGGCGCGCTTCTCGAGGCTATAGAGGGCAAAGTGCTTCCAGGAATCGCAGCCATCAAAGGCTAATACAGATTAACCGACAATAAAGAAACGTGCAACCCACACAGTTGCACGTTTCTTTTGTTTTTATTTTCTCTTGAACAGCGAAAGATCATATTTTTCATCGTAGCGATAAAGCTCGTAATCCCCATCAAGCACACCCTTGATGTTACTCTGTCCGTACTGGTAAACAAGTATCCATTCAGCCAGGCCAGAACGATAACAGTCTACGACCTTTTGCCGCAGCGATGGCCCATTCTCTATAGCCCAATCCTGAGTAGCGAAAAATCTGTAATCTGGCTCACGGCCTGCATAAATGTAGAATGTTGGGGAAATATCATATGCCACAAAAGTGTCGCACTTAGGCACATTGTCTGTCATTTCGATGCTTTTTTGAGTTAATCCCATGGGCACGGATGCTGCACAATTTCTAAACAATAGCTTTCATCGAAATAACTCAGTAAATGGAACACGAGATATGGCTGAAGCAAAGAAAAAAAGCGCCGTGGCGACTTCTTTATGAAATCACGCCACGGCGTTATTGCTGTTTATTCCAAATCGTCCATTAGCCCGTTTGGTTTTTTTTTATTCCTCCTTCCGCTAACCAATACAACAAAGAGGCGTAGCTCCTAACACGGAGCCGCGCCTCTTTAGATTATTAAGGAACGATGTTCCTCAGGCAATCTTATTACCTTTAAAGGCTGAATACCTTTATAAACTTAAAACCGAAATTCAATCTTATCTACTACTAACCTAAACCTAATATCCTAAAACCTAAAATCCATATTATTTCATTACAGAGAAAAGAATGTATCTTTCTTTTTACGCTTGCAAAATTACGCAAAATAGCGTGTATAATTTGACACTATTATAGCAGATATTGTGCGTAATATACACATATATAAGATTACTTCGCCTTCACGTAGTCAACGAAGGCGTAGGGCTGGTGGTGCTTCTCGTCTGTGGGATGCTCCTCACGGCTCACTCTTGTACTAAAAACCATAATACAAACGATCCAATTCCTTACTAACATTCTCTATTTTTCTTGGATAATAATCTCCCAGGAATTGGATTTCATCAAAGCATACACTATTAGAGTCATTCTGATATTTCTCTATAATAGATTTATACCTATTATCATTCTCTGTATTGTGATGTATTTTAGACATGTCTTCGCTAACTGTCCATGTGCAACAGTTCAAAGCTCCTCCCCATTTTTTGATAAAATCTTTCATCTGAACTTGATATATTCTACCTTTATAATCTGGATATAAAGCAATAAATTGCCCCATTGCTTCATTATCAAGTTTAGCATTCCCGATACCAGGAACAATGATAACGTCACGCGTTTGAAGTGCGTTGACATAAGCCCAACTTAATTCGTGATATTCAGAGAGTTTCAACTCTATAACATAAAAATGTTCCATAAGGATATTACGCATTCGTGTGGCAATATCATCATCATATACAGAAAGATTGGCTAATACAACAGCTTTCCCATCTTTATTTATATCGACAAATCTTAGGATTCCATCCGTATGCCCACAAATGTCCTTTGGGTCCCATGGTAGCCATACTATAGTTATATCATCATAATCCGAATTACACTCTTTGGGTTTGAAAGAATCCTGTATTTGTGTTTCTATCTCCTTTTGAGATAATCCTTCGTTTTCTCTCATCACTTTGTCTGTCATTACAATAAAAGATTGCGTGGTGTAGGAATTTGGAAGTCCTATTTCGCCGATAACAATATTGCCACCATCAATAACCAAAGAAGAATGATTGACGATAAAATTGTTTCCTTCAATCTTCTTCATCACCTTATCTGCATTAGTAATGTATTTTTCCTTTCCTTTTAGATAGTCGGGATTGTATACAAATTGAGAGAAACGCTCACTTGCATATTGTACTGGCATATAATCTCGACACCAATAATCCTTAGTCAAAGAAAGGGTTTCGTGTGCCACATTATTAGCATCAAGAATTTCACAAATATCCTTATAGATATTGGGACAATCTGTACACAACAACTTTGTAAAATAAACTTTATCTTTATATTGTTCTGTTATCATAGCTTTTCAACTTTTTTAAATCCCCATAATCTGTTGTCCTCTATATTGATTCGCGGCATAGGTTCTGCATAGCCCGACTTTTCATCAGTATCATCAATCCATTCAATACTAAACTTACCATTGTTAAGCATATTTGCTCCACCAAAGAAATCATACCAAAAATCATGAGGAGCCCAATCTTTTCTTTTTTCATTATTCTCCCATTCCTTTTTACCAGGCTCTATAGCTTTATAGCCTCTAATCAAGAAAGACGCATGATATTTCTTTTGTGGATCATCAAACAAAACATCTACTCCCGATGGATTCGGACATACAGCACCTAAAGCATAGCCAAATTCATCTTTCCCTTTCAGATATTTTATTTTATCTTTAATATAGCCATCATCCTCGTGGTAATAGAATTCGATGCAGGTCAACTTTAGTTTATATACATCCTTACAACCTCCATTAATAAGGAAATAGCCAGAGAAGAATGCAGCTTCTGCTATTTTCTTAAACTCTTCAAATAGGTTTGCTTCGCAACCTTCTGCTCCCTTAAACGCCTTCAAGGCTTGAAATAATCTTGATTCCATACTTATTGAATTATCTTTAGTTGTAAATCCCTATTGTGTTTTCAACCATTTATCCCAAATCGGTCGTACATTTGGGTTTAACGAATCTTTTGCAACTCATGTTTTTTGTAAACTTTATTACAAAAGTAGTCAAAACACAGCGAAGTGCAAAGATTCCAATCAATTATATTCTTACAGGAATCGCCCATGAAGTCTAATCAATTCTGAAAAATCATTAAAAAATGTATATGCGGCGCGTCTGAACGTTTTTTTATTGCCTAAAATTGCGTTTCCCGCGATTTCTTTTAGTAATTTTGTTCGTTAGTATAACATAAACTCAAAAATGAATAGTAAAACACTATCTAAACTCTAAACTCATATAAAAACTATGGCAGAAAACAGAGAAAAATTGTTCGACCAATTTGCTCCCGTTTCCACAGAGACATGGAAAGCTAAGGTCGTTGCCGACCTTAAAGGAGCCGATTTCGACAAGAAATTGGTGTGGCGGACAAACGAAGGATTCAATGTTCAGCCGATGTACCGCGCCGAAGACATTGAGAATCTTAAAACAACTGACTCGCTACCTGGAGAATACCCATTCGTACGCGGCACACGCACTGACAACGAATGGTTTATCCGTCAAAACATCGTTGTAGAAAACGTTGCAGAGGCAAACGAGAAAGCGAAATCATTGACAACCAAAGGTGTTACATCTTTCGGATTCAAATTGTCAGAAGCACTTACAGCCGACAACGTTGCCACACTGCTCGACGGTATCGACCTTGCAAAGGTAGAAGTGAACTTCGAATCATGCCCTAAATGCGCGGTTGCAACAACCAAGGCTCTTGTTGAATACCTCACATCCAACGGCAAAGCAGACGAGTTTACCGGTTCTGTAAAATTCGACCCGTTCGTACGCTTGCTCAAGCACGGAGTTGACTTCGGCGGCGACATCAAAGCCATGGCAAAAGAATTGACAGAGATTGTCGCTCCTGTAAAGAACCTCCGCGTGTTCACTGTAGACACAGTGCTTCTCAGCGACGCCGGCGCATACATCGCACAAGAACTCGGCTACGCCCTCGCATGGGGAAACGAGTGGATGTCGCAACTCACCGATGCTGGTGTGGCTGTCGACGAGGCTGCAAAGCGCATCAAATTCAATATGGGCATCACCTCCAACTACTTTATGGAGATTGCCAAATTCCGTGCAGCACGTATGCTGTGGGCACAAATCGTAAAGCAATATCAGCCAGAATGCGACTGCGCCTGCAAAATGAACGTACACGCTGCCACAACAAAATTCAACCAAACAGTATTCGACGCACACGTCAACCTGCTGCGTACACAGACAGAAACCATGTCGGCAGCATTGGCAGGAGTAGACTCAATCACCGTCACTCCGTTTGACGCACAATTCAAGAATCCTGACGAGTTCTCAGAGCGCATCGCACGCAATCAGCAGCTGCTGCTCAAGGAAGAGAGCCATCTTGATAAAATCACCGACCCAGCTGGCGGTTCATATTATGTAGAGACATTGACAGCGTCAATCGCCGATGTTGCTTGGAAAAACTTCCTTGCCATTGAAGACCTCGGCGGCTTCTACGCAGCCATCAAAGAAGGCAAAATCCAGGAAGAGCTCCAAGAGACATCAAAGAAACGTCACCAAGACGTTGCCCGCCGCAAAGAGTCTCTCCTCGGCACAAACCAGTTCCCTAACTTCACAGAAGTTGCAGGCAACAAGATTGAGAAGACCGACGGATGCAACTGCGGCTGCAAGCACGACGCACAGGAAGGTGCTGTGGCATCAATCCCGACAGCACGTGCGGCAAGCGACTTTGAGGCACTCCGCCTTGCAACAGAGAAATCGTCAGTACGTCCGAAAGTATTTATGCTTACAATCGGCAACTTGGCAATGCGCCTTGCCCGCGCACAGTTCTCTTCCAACTTCTTCGCCTGCGCAGGTTATGAAATCATCGACAACCTTGGTTTCAAGACCATCCAGGAAGGCATCGACGCCGCTATGGAAAAGAAAGCCGACATCGTGGTGCTCTGTTCAAGCGACGACGAATACACAGAATATGCACCGGAAGCATTCAAGCTGCTCGACGGCCGCGCCGAGTTTGTTGTAGCCGGCAACCCAGCCTGCACAGAAGACTTGAAAGCCCAGGGCATCAAATACTTTGTTCATGTCCGCAGCAACGTCCTTGAGACACTGCAGGAATTCAATGCTAAATTATTAAAATAGAAGAAGGACAGAAATGAGACCAAATTTCAAAAACATAGATATCAAATCGGACGCTTTCAACGTTAAGCACGCTCCGATTGCAGAAGGTGAGAAATGGGTTACTCCGGAGCTTATTCCGGTTAAGCCGATCTACACTAAAGCAGACCTTGAAGGCTTGGAACACCTCAACTACGTTGCCGGTATTCCTCCATTCCTCAGAGGTCCGTACAGCGGTATGTACGCCATCCGTCCTTGGACAATCCGCCAATACGCAGGTTTCTCCACAGCCGCTGAGTCAAACGCATTCTACCGCCGCAACCTTGCTTCCGGACAGAAAGGTCTGTCAGTGGCATTCGACTTGGCTACACACCGTGGCTACGACGCTGACCACCCACGCGTAGTCGGCGACGTCGGCAAGGCTGGTGTGTCAATCTGCTCTATCGAGGACATGAAGGTGCTCTTCGATGGTATTCCATTGAACAAGATGTCAGTGTCAATGACAATGAACGGCGCCGTTCTTCCTGTCCTTGCATTCTACATCAACGCCGGTCTTGAGCAAGGCGCGAAATTGGAAGAAATGGCAGGAACAATCCAGAACGATATCCTGAAAGAGTTCATGGTGCGCAACACATATATATATCCACCTGAATTCTCAATGCGAATCATCGCCGATATTTTTGAGTACACTTCTCAGAACATGCCTAAGTTCAACTCGATTTCAATCTCAGGCTACCACATGCAGGAAGCAGGCGCAACTGCCGATATCGAGTTGGCATACACCCTTGCCGACGGTCTTGAGTATCTCCGCGCCGGTGTCAATGCAGGTATGGACATCGATGCGTTTGCTCCACGTTTGTCATTCTTCTGGGCTATCGGCATGAACTTCTTTATGGAGATTGCCAAGATGCGTGCCGCACGTATGCTGTGGGCTAAGATTGTAAAACAATTCAATCCGAAGAATCCGAAATCATTGGCTCTGCGCACACACTCACAGACATCAGGATGGTCGCTCACCGAGCAAGACCCATTCAACAACGTAGGCCGTACATGTATCGAGGCTATGGGCGCAGCGTTGGGACACACCCAGTCGCTCCACACCAACGCCCTCGACGAGGCTATCGCATTGCCAACCGACTTCTCGGCACGTATTGCGCGCAACACCCAGATTTACATCCAGGAAGAAACCTACATCACTAAGGAAATCGACCCATGGGCAGGTTCTTACTATGTAGAAGCGCTCACCAACGAGTTGGCCCACAAGGCTTGGGAACACATCCAAGAAATCGAGAAACTCGGCGGTATGGCAAAAGCCATCGAGACAGGCACACCGAAATGCCGCATCGAGGAAGCAGCAGCACGCACCCAGGCGCGTATCGACTCAGGCAAGCAGACAATTGTCGGAGTCAACAAATACCGTTTGGAGAAAGAGGCTCCTATCGACATCCTCGAAATCGACAACACAGAAGTACGCAAAGAGCAAATTGAGCGTCTCAACGACCTTCGCGCACACCGCGACGAAGCTGCTGTCAAGAAAGCGCTTGCCGCCATCACAGAATGCGTACGCACAAAAGAGGGCAACCTCCTCGACCTTGCTGTCAAGGCAGCAGCCGTAAGAGCGTCGCTCGGAGAGATTTCAGATGCCTGCGAAGAAGTTGTAGGCCGTTATAAAGCAGTAATCAGAACAATTTCAGGCGTGTATTCATCAGAAACTAAAAACGATCCGGACTTCCAGAAAGCACAGAAGATGTGTGAGGAGTTCGCTAAGAGAGAAGGTCGTCAGCCACGTATCATGATCGCCAAGATGGGTCAGGACGGACACGACCGTGGTGCAAAAGTTGTGGCTACAGGTTATGCCGACTGCGGATTCGACGTCGACATGGGTCCGTTGTTCCAAACTCCAGCCGAGGCTGCCCGCCAGGCTGTTGAGAACGACGTTCACATTCTCGGTGTATCATCGCTTGCCGCTGGCCACAAGACATTGATTCCGCAAGTAATCGAGGAATTGAAAAAACTTGGCCGCGAGGACATCATCGTTATTGCAGGCGGTGTAATCCCTGCACAAGACTACGACTTCCTCTATAAGGCTGGCGTAGCAGCAATCTTCGGCCCTGGAACACGCATTCCTTACTCAGCAATCAAGATGCTCGAAATCTTGAACGCTGCTGAATAAGCGATTTTCCATCATAGAAAAGTCGGCATCAACCACGGATGCCGACTTTTTTCTTTTTTTAACTCGTTAAATTTCAAGTTTTTTTTGGTTCTCATCAATTTTTATCACAAAAAAAATGAACAAAAGCCGAACCAATATTGTTGTAAGGATAAACAATTTATACTACTTTTGCATACTATTTTTACAAATACCAAAACATTGTGATTATGAAAAAATTTTTATCTTTTTCAATTTTGGCAGCCGCAGCATTGACTATGACTCCGGCCGTCAACGCACAGGAGGCCGACTATAACTACACAAACATTCCTCCGGCAAAAGACATCTACACTCATTCTTGGCGTGACAATTGGTACATCCAACTCGGTGCCGGTGCACAGATGCCAATTTTCGAGAAAAACGGAGATGCAAGCAACTTCCAGATGAAGAAGACCACCGCTCTTTATGAGGCAGGTGTAGGACATTGGTTCTCGCCATACTTCGGATTCCGTTTCCGCGGACAAGGCGGCGCAATGCATTGGGAAAACAGCAACCAATGGCACAAAGGGAAATATGCCAACCTCAACTTGGAAATCACTTGGGATATGTTCAACAGCCTTTGCGGCGTGAACGACCATCGCGTGTTCAGCATCATCCCTTACCTCGGTGTTGGTGGATCGTACGCTTGGGACTACTCTGTTGCCGGCAACATTCTTGACAACGACGGCAAGGTCATGGAACATCAAGGTGTTGTAAACACAAACCTCGGTCTTCAATTCCGTTTCCGCTGCAGCAAGCGTGTAGACCTCTATGTAGACGCCCGTTTGACAGGTACAGCCGACAATATCAACAACATCGCATGGAAGACAGGTCTTGACCCAATCTTCTCTATGACCGGTGGTTTGCAAATCAACCTCGGCAAAGAAGGCCGTCACGTGACAAAATACACTCCGTTTGACTGCATGGGCGCAATCAACGACCTCAACGGCCGCATCAACAAACTTCGCGGCGACTTGGCAGACACTGAGGCTCAGCTCCGCGCTGCACAAGCACAACTCCCATGCCCAGAGGTTACAGAATCAGCAGCTCCTGCTAAAACTACAAATTCTGTCAACCCAGCTGTCCGCTTCAAATTCAACTCTGCAAAGGTTTCTGCAAACGACCAAGTTACACTCTACGACGTAGCTCAGGTTTTGAAACAAGACGAAAATGCAAAGGTTGTCCTCAAGGGTTATGCTGACAAGAGAACTGGTACTGCAGACTACAACAAGAAACTTTCTGAGCGCCGTGCAAACGCAGTTAAGGAAGCACTCGTTGCCTACGGCATCGACGCAGACCGCATCGAGGTAGAGGCTATCGGTGTTGAAGAGCAGCCATACACTGACAACAACAACTGGAACCGCGTGGTAATCGTTACAACTAAGTAACAATCATCTACCTATCCTTAAAGAGACAGTCCCCAAAGGGGCTGTCTCTTTTTTATACCCCACAGCCATAAATTATCTTTTTGAAAGCCATACGCAACAAATTTGCTAATAAATGCCAGTTATACGCAACTTTTGCTTACCTTTGCACATAAAATTGAATGAATGATGAAAGAACTATTACAAAAGAAACTTAGCGACTCGGCGGCGGCAAGATGGACAGCGCTGCTTGCAGTCTCATTCACAATGATGTGCGGCTACTTCTTTACCGATGTAATGTCGCCACTTGAGCCAATGCTCACCAGCAACGACGTTAACGGTCTGGGATGGACATCCGACGAATACGGATTCTTCTCTGGCGCATATGGCTATTTCAACGTGTTCCTGCTACTCTTGTTTTTCGGAGGAATCATACTCGACAAATTCGGCATCCGCTTTACCGGTCTGGCATCGACACTTCTGATGTTTGGCGGCGCACTTATCAAATGGTGGGCAGTAAGCAACACATTTGACGGCTCCGTCACTCTTCCTTTCGGAATAGGCACATACCACACACAAGTGCTTTGGGCTTCGCTCGGATTTGCCATCTACGGTGCAGGATGCGAAATTGCAGGAATCACCGTGACCAAGATAATCGCCAAATGGTTTACCGGACACGAGCTCGCTCTCGCTATGGGATTTCAGGTTGCACTGGCGCGTATCGGCACAGCCTGCGCCCTCGCCCTCGCCCTTCCGTTTGCCAAAGCGTGCGGAGGAGTACATGCAGCGGTAGGTCTTGGCGCCGCATTGCTCTGCATCAGTGTCGTAGCCTTCTTGGTCTACTGCGTAATGGACAAGAAAGAAGACGCCTCGGCCGAAGCCGTACAGACAGAACCGGAAGAAGGATTCAGATTCTCCGACCTCAAGATGCTGATCAGCAACCGCGGCTTCTGGTATATGGCAACACTCTGCCTTATGTTCTACGCAGGAGTGTTTCCTTTCCTTAAATTCGCCACAAAACTTATGGTATTCAAATATGGCGTAGACGAGAATATGGCAGGTCTCATCCCTGCCATGTTGCCATTCGGCACAATCTTCCTCACTCCACTCTTCGGCTATGTCTATGACAAATTCGGGAAAGGCGCCACACTGATGATAATCGGAAGCGCGCTGCTCACAATTGTGCACATAATCTTCGTGCTGCCAATAACATCCTACATCGTTGCCATCGCCGCAATGATAGCACTCGGCGTTGCCTTCGGACTTGTCCCGTCGGCTATGTGGCCGTCGGTTCCGAAAATCATACCGATGAAACTGCTCGGCTCGGCATACGCTATGATTTTCTACATTCAGAATATCGGGCTTGCCCTTGTGCCAGTATGGATTGGCAAAGTGAACCAAGCAAACACATTGGCAAACGGAAGCATTGACTATACCGAGACAATGACCATCTTCGCCGCCTTCGGCGCGATTGCCGTCATCATCTCACTGCTCCTGTTCTTTGAAAACAAGAAAAAGGGCTACGGCCTTGAAGAGCCGAACATCCAATAAGCGACCAGACACTGAGCCACATTGAAATATTTTTCAGTGTGGCTCTTATTTTTCAGGCAAAACATTAGGAAATAAAGAAATCTTTCTTTATTTTTGTGTATGCTTAATTATAAATCAACACAAACCATTAGATATGAAAAAGCATAATTTTTACGCCGGACCATCGATTCTGAGCGAGTACACAATCAAAAACACTGCAGACGCCGTGATGAATTTCAACGAGACAGGTCTGTCTATTCTTGAAATTTCCCACCGTAGCAAAGAGTTCCAAGCCGTAATCGACGAGGCCAATGCCCTCATCAAAGAATTGCTTGAAATCCCGTCGGGCTACGAAGTGCTCTTCCTCGGCGGCGGCGCAAGCATGCAGTTCTGCATGATTCCATACAACTTCCTGAAAACAAAAGCAGCATACCTTGACACCGGCGTATGGGCATCAAAAGCCATCAAAGAGGCGAAACTCTTCGGAGATGTAAACGTTGTGGCATCATCAAAAGACGCCAACTACACGTTTGTGCCCAAAGGCTACACCGTGCCCGACGACGTTGACTATTTCCATATCACCACAAACAACACAATCTACGGAACCGAGCTTCGCGAGGATCCAGATGTGAAAGTGCCATTGATCGCCGACATGTCGAGCGACATTTTCTCACGCCGCATTGACGTTTCAAAATATGACGCCATCTATGCCGGCGCCCAGAAGAACCTTGCTCCTTCCGGCGTGACTCTTGTCATTGTAAAAGAAGACGCACTCGGGAAAATGGACCGTGTGATTCCGACAATGCTCGACTACCGCACGCACGTAAGCAAAGGCTCAATGTTCAACACACCTCCATGCCTGCCAATCTACTCTGCACTGCAGACATTGAAATGGTACAAATCACTTGGCGGCATTGACGCAATGGAAAAAGCCGACAAGGAGAAAGCAGCCCGTCTGTATGACGCCATCGACAACAGCAAGATTTTCGTCGGCACAGCAAAACCTGAAGACCGCTCAATCATGAACGTCTGCTTCGTACTCCGTCCAGAGTATGCCGAGCTCGACAAGAAATTCCTTGAGTTCACAGGCGAACGCGGCATCGTAGGCATCAAGGGACACCGCTCTGTAGGTGGCTTCCGCGCATCTATCTACAACGCCATGCCTATGGAAAGCGTACAGGTGCTCATTGACGCAATGAAGGATTTTGAAAAACAACTCTAAATTCCACCAAATGAAAATATTAGTTGCAACAGAAAAACCTTTTGCAGCAGTCGCTGTAGAGGGCATCAGAAAAGAAGTTGAGCAAGCCGGACACGAGCTGGTGCTGCTTGAAAAAGGCACAAAAGACGACCTCGTCAAAGCGGTTGCCGACGTTGACGGACTGATTGTGCGCAGCGACATTGTCGACACAACAGTGCTCGATGCCGCAAAAAATCTGAAAGTGATTGTGCGCGCCGGAGCCGGAGTAGACAATATCGACCTCCAAGCAGCTAAGGCTGCGGGAATTTGTGTGATGAACACACCAGGACAGAACTCCAACGCTGTAGCAGAACTTGTTTTCGGCATGCTTGTCATGATGATTCGCAACCAATTCAACGGAACGTCAGGAACAGAGTTGAAAGGCAAGACTCTCGGCATCCACGCATACGGTCAGGTGGGCCGCAACGTGGCACGCATAGCCAAAGGTTTCGGCATGGAGGTTTCCGCCCTTGACCCGTTTGTAACCGACGAGGTGATGGAAGCCGACGGCATCAAGCCAGTCCACTCCATCGAGGAACTTTACGCCAACAACCAATACGTGTCGCTCCACATTCCTGCCACACCGCAAACCAAGGGATCCGTGGGACTTGAGCAAATCAAACTGATGCCTAAAAACGCAGTGCTCATCAACACCGCACGCAAAGAAATCATCAACGAGGAAAGCCTTGCTGAAGCATTGCGCCAGAGAGCCGACGTGCGCTACATCGCCGATGTTAAGCCTGACACAGCGGCAGCGATGGCCGAAGAGTTTGGCACACGCGTGTTCTTCACCCCGAAGAAAATGGGAGCACAGACAGCCGAGGCCAACATCAACGCAGGTCTTGCGGCAGCACGCCAGTCGGTAGCGTTTCTCAAAGACGGCTGGAACAAATTCCAGGTAAACAAATAATACTATTTTTTTCTTTTACACAAAAACGTTCGGAAGGACTCTCTTCCGAACGTTTTTTTATGCGCAACACCCAGTTTCTGCATTTTCTGTATTCAACAATTATTGTTACCTTTGCAGATGGCTTATCGACAAATAAATTGTAAACAATCTAAAGAATGTTTTAATCTGTCGATTGGCCTTTTGAAATGCCACAAATATTCACCATATTTGCATTTCGTATTAATAACAGAACTCAACTTAAAAGACCAAAGATTGTGAAATTCAAATTCCTTTCAATTATAGCGTTCGCAGGTGCGGCAGCATATTGCACAATGGCGCAACAGAACAACATTGCAGAAGAAGTGGCATGGATTGTGGGTGACGAACCCATCTACAAGTCGCAAATCGAAGAGCAGTACAGCCAACTGCAATACGAGAAAACGCCAATCAACGGCGATCCTTATTGCGTGATTCCGGAACAGCTTGCCATTGACAAACTTTTTCTTCACCAAGCCGTAATCGACACCGTGACCGTAGAAGACGCCACCGTGGCCAAAGAAGTGAACGCACGTATCAACTACTTTGTAGAATCACTCGGCTCGAAAGAGAAGGTTGAAGAATATTTCCGCAAGTCGATTCCGGAAATACGTGAGCAATATATGGAAATAATGAAAAACCAGTATATTGTACAGCAGGTAAAGGAAAATTTGACCAAAAACGTAAAATCCACACCAGCCGACGTGCGCAAATACTACGAAAGCCTCGACAAGGACAGCATCCCATACGTTCCAATGCAGGTAGAGGCACAGATTATCACCATCAAACCGATTATCCCGCAAGAGGAAATCGACGAGGTGAAATCACGTCTCCGCGACTATGCCCAGCGCGTAAACAACGGCGAATCGGAATTTTCGACACTTGCCATCCTCTACTCGCAAGACGGCTCATCGGTGCGCGGCGGCGAAATCGGATTCCGCGGACGCACAGAGCTGATGCCTGAATATGCCAGCGTAGCGTTCAACCTTACTGACCCCAAAAAGGCATCGCGCATCGTAGAGACCGACGCTGGATTCCACATCATCCAATTGATAGAGAAACGCGGTGACAAGGTCAACACCCGTCACATTTTGCTGAAGCCAAAAGTGTCGGACAAAGAACTTACCGACGGCATCACCCGCCTCGACTCACTGCGTCAAGACATCAACGCAAAGAAATTCACATTCGAGCAGGCCGCACAATATGTGTCACAAGACAAGGATACACGAAACAACCAAGGCATTATGTACAACCAGATGACGCGTTCAACAAAATTCCAGATGAGCCAGCTGCCCCAGGAAGTGGCAAAGCATGTCGACAAGCTGCAAGTGGGAGAAATCTCCGAACCATTCATCATGATTGACGAGAAAACCGGTCGTGAGGTTGTAGCCATCGTAAAACTCAAGAGCCGCCACGAAGGTCACAAAGCCACACTCAGCGACGACTTTGAGGAACTTAAAGACATGTATGAGCTCAGTGCAAAAAACAAGATAATAACCGATTGGATTGAAAACAAAATCAAATCAACCTACGTTTATATCGAAGAAGGCTGGCGCGACTGCCAATTCCAACACGAAGGCTGGCTGAAACGTTAATTTCTAATTTTTATGACTGACAGAACAGAAAACACCACACAAAAAAATAACGAATTGAACAAGAGGCATAAGATTCTGAACAGCGTCTTATGCCTTTTGGCAATTTGGCTGATGGCTCTGATTTTCGGCGACAGCCTGCTGTATGCCGTCAAGCCTGTCATCCCCACTGCCAACCGCCACCAAAAAGGCAAAATATTCCTTGAATATGCCGACAGTCTGTCGCTCAACGAGATGCATCCAGAGTATCAAGTGTTGAGCGGCCACGTTAAATTCCGCAAGGGCGATATGTATATGTACTGCGACAGCGCACATTTCTACGATAAGGAAAACAAGATGAATGCCTTTGGCAACGTAAAGATGGAGCAAGGCGACACACTGTTTGTGTATTCCGACGTGCTTTACTATGACGGCATGCAGGAAATAGCCCGTCTGCGCAAGGTGCAGAACGGAGTACGCCTGGAACACCGCAACACCACGCTGTTTACAGACAGCCTCGACTACGACCTCATAGCCAACATCGGCTACTACTTCAAAGGCGGAGAGATCTCAGACGACAAAAACACCATAACGTCAATCTACGGACAATATGCCCCCGACACAAAGGATTCGGAATTCCTGTACGACGTAGTGCTGACCAACAATGAGAAAAAGTTTGTGCTCAACACAGACACCCTTCTCTATAACACAAAGACACACATCGCCGACATCGTGGGCCACACAACCATCGAGTCAGACAGCAGCATCGTCTACACCGACCGCGGCTGGTACAACACCGATAAAGACAAAGTGCAACTTCTCAACCGGTCGCTCGTTGTCGGCAAAGACGGACAGACTCTTACCGGCGACACCATCGTCTACGACCGCGCCAACGGTTTTGGCGAGGTGTTTGGGAACATGGTGCTTACCGACACTGCCAAATCAGCCGTTCTCACAGGCGGCTACGGCTATCACAACGAGAAGGACAACACCTCGTTTGCCACCCGACGCGCATTGGCGATGGAATATTCACAAGGCGACACCGTGTTTGTGCACGGCGACACAATCCGCACCTATCTCCAAATGCCCGACTCATCGCGTGTGATGTGCGCCTACCCCAACGTGCGTTTCTACCGCACCGATGTGCAAGGAGTGTGCGACTCGTTGACATTTCAGTCGCGCGACTCAATGATATTCATGCACCGCCACCCGATACTCTGGAATCTCGAGCGACAAGTGATGGGCAACGTCATACAGATACATCTGAACGACAGCACTGTCGACAAAGCCTATCTGCCGGAATATGGACTGATGGGCGAACACGTGGAAGAGGAGTTCTACAACCAGTTGTCAGGAAAAGAAATGATTGCAACATTCATCGACGGCAAACTCCGCCGCCTTGACGTCAACGGCAATGTAATGGCAATTATGCTGCCAATGGAAAAAGACTCCACATACAATAAGCTTGTCGATGCTGAAGGCAGCTTCCTCACAGTGCTTGTCGACGGACAAAAGATGGAGAAACTCAACCTATGGCCAGATGTCACAGGCAAGGTCACTCCCCTGTTTCTTGCCAAGAAGTCGCAGTATTACCTGAAAGGATTCAAATGGTATGAAGCCATCCGTCCCAAAGACCGCTACGACCTCTTCACCATCCCCGACGAGCAGCGCAATCTTTTCAGCGAGCCAGAGGCAGTTGCTCCAGTGAAACGAATACGAAAACAAGAAAATTAAGACAACAGACTGATATGTCAGACATTATAAAACTCCTACCCGACTCCGTAGCCAATCAGATTGCCGCCGGCGAGGTGATACAACGCCCAGCCTCGGTAATCAAGGAACTTGTGGAAAATGCCATCGACGCTGGAGCCACATCAATCGAGATTGTGCTTAAGGACGCAGGGCGCACACTCATTCAGGTAATCGACAACGGCTCGGGCATGTCGGAAACTGATGCCCGCTTGGCATTCGAACGCCATGCCACGTCAAAGATACGCAATGCCGGTGACTTGTTCGCCCTCCATACGATGGGATTCCGCGGAGAGGCATTGGCGTCAATTGCCGCCATCGCCCAAGTGGAGCTGCGCACCCGCATGAAAGACGCACCAATGGGCACACACCTATGCATCAACGCATCGCAGTGCGAATCACAGGAGCCTGACTACTGCCCTTCCGGTTGCAATTTCATGATAAAAAACATTTTCTTCAACGTCCCGGCTCGTCGTAAGTTTCTGAAGAGCAACCAAGTTGAATTGAGCAACATTGTGCGCGAGTTTGAAAAGCTCGCATTGGTCAACTATACAACAGAGTTCAAGCTGTCGAACAACGGCAACATGATGTACCAATTGATGGGAGGCGATTCCTTCAAGCAGCGCATCGTGTCAATCTTCTCCAAATCACTGAGTCAGCAATTGATTCCAATCGAAGCCGAGACCTCGGTCGTGAAAATATATGGATTCGTATCGCGTCCAGAAAACGCCCGCAAGCGCAACTATCTGCAGTATCTGTTTGTCAACGGTCGGCATATGCGCCACCCATACTTCCACAAAGCGATAATACAATGTTTCGACCAGCTGATTCCCGCCGATTCACAGCCCAACTACTTCCTGCATTTCTCTGTCGACCCGGAGACAATCGACGTGAACATTCACCCGACAAAAAGCGAGATCAAGTTTGAGAACGAGCAGGTAATCTGGCAGATACTTTTTGCAGCCGTAAAAGAAACTCTCGGCAAGTTCAGCGCCGTACCGACAATCGAGTTCGACACAGAGGGCGATATAGAGATTCCTGTGGGCAACACCGACGATGTAGAAATGCCTGAAATTGAATTCGACCCCAACTACAACCCATTCGCGCCACAGTCAGCATCGGCGCCACAGCCGCAGCCGACCACCCAACGCCGGGCATCAGCCATCGGCGGTGATGGATTTCAGACACAACGCCGTGTTGTCGACTCACAGCTGAACAACTGGGACAAACTCTATCAGAATTTTGAGAAAAAACGTTCCGACTCGCTCGAGCACGTCGTTGCGGCATCGGCTCTCAACCAAATGCCGTCAACCGAAGAAAGCCACCAGACCTCAGCCTTTCAGCAAGAGAAAGTAAAATTCACGCCATCCTCGTGTACACAGCTGAGGAACAAATATATTCTCGTGCCAGGCGCCAACGGCATAATGCTTATCGACCAACATAGGGCACATATACGCGTGCTTTTCGACTCACTCATCAATGCCGTCGAGTCAAAAAAAATAGAATCGCAGAAAGTATTGTTTCAAGAAGTCATAAAACTGTCGACTGCGCAAAATCTCATTCTCGATGAGGTAAAACCGGAAATGGAGAAAATGGGATTTGAAATTTCATTTCTCGGTGACTGCTCATGGGCTGTCAATGCCTTCCCAGCCTGCCTGAAAAATCCGGACGTGAAAGAGATGATTCTCGACGTGGCAGACTCTGCCATCAATGGTGGCGTAAGCCTCTCAAAGCGCATCAGCGAGCATATTGCACTGTCATCGGCACGCGCAGCAGCTGTGCGCTACGGAGACAGACTAACACCAGATGCAATGGAAGCTCTTGTTGCCGACCTGTTCCGCTCCAAAGAAGCCAACTACACCCCCGACGGCAAGAAAATCATCTGCACCGTCACATTTGACGATATAAACAAAATGTTTTCTTAAATTTCCCACGTTATGAAATCACGAAACATCATTCTAAGCCTTGCCCTTATGGGCTGCACCGCCGCCAATGCGCTGACATTGCAGCAGGCAAAAAAATTATATTCAGAAGGAGAATTCGGCAAAGCTCTGTCGACATTCCAGGAACTCGTAAAAAAAAATCCCGGCAACGCATCCTATAACCAATGGTACGGTGCCTGCCTTTATGAAACCGGTCGCAAGGCTGAAGCCCGAAAATATATCGAGACTGCCTACAACAAACGCGTGACCGACGCCGCACGCTATATGGCGCAATATGCTCTTGAGAAAATGGACTACGAAGCTGCGGCTGACTACACCGACGTTTTTGCCGACCGTCTTGGCGAAAAAGAATCGTCGCTGTCGGCAACAGCCGCAAAAGGCTACAACAGGCTGAAACGCGTTTCCGAGATGCTCGGAAATGTTGAGAAGGTTCAGGTGTTCGACAGTTTGAACGTCGACAAATCAAATTTTCTGAAAGCATACAAACTATCAAAGGAAACAGGCTCGCTCAACACCGCCGACATTCTGCCCGCAGGCCTTGAATGCAACACGCCAGAGGTGTTTATGCCGCAATCAGCCAACCGTATGGTATGGTCGGTTGCCGACAGCACTGGGTGCGTCAGGCTTGCCGAGACCTATCGGCTTGCCGACGGCAAATGGGATCACGCAACACTGCTCCCTGCCTCACTCAACGATGGAGGCGACGCTGCCTATCCGTTTGTGATGACCGACGGCACAACTATCTATTTCGCATCCAACGGCAACGGCAGCATCGGAGGTTACGACATCTTCATGTCGCGCAAGGATTTCTCTACAGGCGAATATTTGAATCCGCAGAACATCGGATTCCCATATAACTCCCCCTACGACGACTATATGTTTGTCATCGACGAAATGACAGGCATCGGCTGGTGGGCCACCGACCGCAACCAGATACCCGACAAGGTCACAATCTATATGTTCAAGCGCAACGACGTGCGCGAGAACTACGACAGCGACAATGACAATATCTACAGTCTTGCCGCCCTGAGAGACATCAAAGCCACATGGGCTGACGATGCCGACTATGCGTCGCTAAAAGAATCAATAGAATCAATTTCAGCCGACACTGACAAGCCGGATGATGAATTTGTGTTTTATGTGATGAACGGCGTGCGCTACACGCGCTTTGACAACTTCCAAAGCTCGGAGGCAAGAAGTCTCATGGAAAAACGAGTAGCTCTTGCAAGTCAACTTGCCGACGACAAGACTGAACTGAAACGTATGCGCACCGCCTATGCCAACGCCAAACCTGCGGCACGCAAGAAAATGGAACAAAGCATTCTGCAATTGGAGCACAAAGTTTCCGATGCGACAAAGACACTTGCCAATATCGACAACAACATCCGCTCGGCAGAACAAAGTGCAATCGACAAATAACCGCTTACGATGATTGATTTCAAGAATATTGCAGCGACATCAAAACTATATAATTTCCATAGCCACACGCAGTTTTGCGATGGCCATGCAGAGATGCCTGAATTTGCGGCAAAAGCGGCAGAAATGGGATTCTCACACTATGGCTTCTCGCCCCACTCCCCTGTGCCTATCGAGTCGCCGTGCAATATGAAAACCGACGACGTGGCAGAGTATCTCGGTATTTTCAACCGACTGAAGCAAGAATACGCGGGGCAAGTGGAATTGCTTGTTTCCATGGAGATTGACTATCTTGGCGACTATTGGGGTCCATCGAATGAATATTTCAGCAAACTGCCTCTCGACTATCGCATCGGCTCCGTGCATTTCATCCCATCAGGCGACACAATGGTCGACACCGACGGACACTTCGACTCGTTCAAGACAAAAATGGCATTATTCTTCGACAATGACATTCGCTATGTCGTCGACACATTCTACGACCAGACACTGAAAATGATTGCCGCCGGGGGACTTGACATTATCGGGCATTTCGACAAAATAGGTCAGAACGCATCTTATTTCTCTCCAGGAATCGAGGACGAGCCGTGGTATGCCAAGCGCGTGGAAGAAGTGATGGAAGCCATCAAAGATGCGGGCATTATTGCAGAGATAAACACCAAATCAATGTTCCAGCACCACAGATTGTTCCCTAACGAGCGTTATTTCAAGCGTTTGAAAGAGATTGGCATACCCGTGGTTTTCAATTCCGACGCCCACTACCCCGACCTCATCAATGCCGGGCGTATGGAAGCAATGACAATCTACAACAATCTATAAAAACGACAAAAGCCTATGCCAGTAAGAATTCCCAGTACCCTGCCTGCGGTAGAGGAACTGAAAAAAGAAAACATATTCGTGATTGAGGAACAACGAGCGTCGTCGCAGGACATACGCCCGCTGCGCATTGCCGTGCTCAACCTTATGCCTCTGAAACTGATGACCGAGACCGACCTGCTGCGCCTCATCTCAAACACGCCGTTGCAGATTGAGCTCGACCTCGTACTGCCTGAGGGTCACGAATGGACAAACACACCCAGGGAGCACCTTGAGGAATTCTACAAATCGTTCAAAGACATCAAAAAGAACAACTACGACGGTTTTATCGTAACTGGAGCACCTGTGGAGATGCAGGATTTCGAAACTGTCGACTACTGGCCGCAACTGCAAGAAATTTTTGACTGGTCGCGCACACACGTTACGTCGACAATCCATATCTGCTGGGCTGCCCTTGCCGGACTATATCATCACTACGGCATCCGTAAACACGTGCTTGCCGAGAAACTCTCCGGCGTGTTCGAGCACCGCGTACTTGAAAAGAGCAATCCTCTGTTCAGAGGTTTCGACGACGTGTTCTACGTGCCTCACAGCCGCCATAGCGAAGTGCGCAAGGAAGACATACTTAAAGTGCCCGATTTGTCAATCGTCTCGGAAAGCGCAGAGAGCGGAGTATATATAATCATGGCACGCAACGGACGCGAAATCTACATTACAGGGCACTCTGAATATTCACCGCTGACGCTCGACTGTGAATACCACCGCGACCTGAGCCGCGGCATGAATCCGCATGTGCCAACCCACTATTACATCGATGACGATCCCGCGAAAGGTCCGCTCGTGCGTTGGCGCAGCCATGCCAACCTGTTGTTCTCAAACTGGCTCAACTACTTTGTCTATCAAGAAACTCCTTACGACATTCGCGACATCAAATAGAATCACATTATGACAAAACCACGCATCATCGAACTACTGTCGCCGGCGAAAAATGCCGACACCGCCATTGCCGCCATCACCCATGGTGCCGATGCTGTATATATCGGCCCGTCAAATTTCGGAGCCCGCGCATCGGCTGGCAATTCACTGGACGACATTGCCCGTGCCGTGGATTTTGCCCACAGCTACGACGCCAGAGTGTATGCAACTGTCAACACAATCCTTTTCGACAACGAGCTGCGCGATGCCGAACGGCTTATCCGCGACTTGTACCGCATCAACGTTGATGCGCTGATTGTGCAGGACATGGGCATACTTCGCCTCGACATCCCGCCTATAGCATTGCATGCAAGCACTCAGTGCGACACACGCACGCCCGAGAAAGCGCGGTTTCTTGAAGAAGTGGGATTCTCGCAGGTGGTACTCGCCCGCGAGCTCTCAGTCGATGAAATCCGCGAAGTGCGCAAGGCGACTACCGTCCCATTGGAATGTTTCATTCACGGAGCATTGTGTGTGAGTTACAGCGGACGCTGCCATGCCAGCTGCGCACTGCGCGGACGCAGCGCCAACCGTGGTGAATGCGCACAGCTGTGCCGTCTGCCATACAATCTGACCGACCGCCACGGCAACACGCTGTTTGAACAAAAACACCTGTTGTCGCTGCGCGATTTCAATCAAGCCGACAGATTGGAAGCGCTTCTCGATGCCGGAGCATCGTCGCTGAAGATAGAAGGCCGACTTAAAGACATCCCATATGTCAAAAATGTGACCGCATACTACAACTCGCTGCTGAACGACATCTGCGAACGCCATCCTGAACGCTATCAGCGTCGCGCCGTAGGAAAGGTGCATCTGAATTTTAAGCCCGATGTTGCAAAAAGTTTCAACCGCGGATTCACTCATTATTTCTTCGACGGTCGCGACGCCGCCAAACGGATGTCGTCGCCCGACACGCCAAAGTCAATCGGCGAACCGCTTGGCAAGGTGAAAAGCGTGCGCGGCAACTCGATTATCGTAGACACAAAAAAAGATGTCGCCAACGGCGATGGTATAATCTTTTTCAATCATAAAGGCTCGCTGTCAGGATTCCGTGCCAATTCCGTATCAGGCAAAGCAATCACTCCGTTTGAGAAAGTGACAGTCGCTCCCGGCACAATGCTCTACCGCAACTTCGACAAAGTCTTCAACGACACTCTTGCCGACGGCAAATCAGCTGTGCGCTCAATCGATGTTGCAATCCGTTGCTGGAAGGTGGACGGAGGAATAGCCACCGAAATCACCGACGAACGCGGCACGAATGCCGTAGTTCGCCACGACATCGACCTCCAGCCAGCAAAATCCGACCAACAGGAGGCACGGCTAAAAGTATTCTCTAAATTGGGCAGCACACCTTACCACCTGCGCAGTCTCATTCTCGGCGACACCGCCGATGTGTTTATTCCGGCATCGACACTCACAACAATCCGCCGCGATGCGGTAGAGGCTCTTGTCCGCGCCACGAAACTGCGCCACCATTACGATTTCCGACGTCAAGAAAACAAAGACGCCACATATACCAGCGCCACTCTGACGTATGCCGACAACGTGGCAAACCACCTTGCCCGGCAATTCTATGCCGACCATGGCGTGAAACATATTGAAGAGGCAATGGAAACTTGCAACAATCCAAAAACGGGCGACATACTGATGACCACACGTTTCTGTCTGCGCCGCGAATACGGGCGCTGCCTGCGCACTCCAGAGGGACAGAAATGGCAGTCAGACCTGATGCTTACGTCGGGCAACATCTCAATGTCGGTAGAGTTCGACTGCCGCAACTGCCAAATGCTGCTGCGACACATGTAATTTAAAGAATCAAGCAATGGCAAAACACAACATCTTTGGACAGAAAGGCGAGAATGCCGCTTTCGAGGCTCTACTTGCAAAAGGTTACCTTATCCGCGACCGCAACTGGCGTTCGGGCAAAAACGAAATCGACATCGTGGCAGAGAAAGACAACCGTATAATCGTGGTAGAAGTGAAATCGCGCTCACATCCCATCTACGACATCTCGCAAGTGATTACACGCGACAAAATACGCCACCTGATCAATGCCGGCAACGCTTATGTAAAGATGTTCAACCTGCCGCACGAGCTGCAGTTTGACGTAATCCTTATGGTCGGTCAAGACCCCGACAACTTCACAGTTGAGCATATTCCAGATGCATTCATGGCACCGCTGCGCACATACTAAATGAGGCATTGCCATCACGGCAACGCCTCAAAGACAAAAACATCTTAATCAAAAAAATTAATCATCAAGTTTGTGAATAACAAGGCCTGAACGCAATTTCGGTTCAAACCAAGTTGTCTTTGGCGGCATAATGTTGCCTGTGTCGGCAATGTCGATTATCTGCTGCATAGTCACAGGATAAAGAGCCAAAGCCATCCGCATCTCACCGCTGTCGACACGACGCTTCAACTCACCGAGTCCGCGGATGCCGCCAACGAAATCTATACGCTTGTCGCTTCGCAAGTCGGTGATTCCAAGCAAATCGCGCAAAATCAAATCCGACGATATCGTCACATCAAGCACACCGATTGGGTCAGAATCGTTGTACGTACCCTCACGTGCCGTCAACGAATACCAATGCCCGCCAAGATAGAGTGCGAAATTGTGGAGGTGTTGCGGACTATAGATTTCAGTGCCTTTGTCCTCCACCACGAAGTTCTTTTCAAGCAGATGAAGGAATTCCTCATCCGTATGCCCGTTAAGATCGCGCACAAGGCGATTGTAATCAATCACTTTAAGATGCGAAGCCGGGAAACAGACTGCAAGGAAGAAATTATACTCCTCATCACCCGTATGGTTTGGATTGGCATCGGCCATCTCTTTTCCCACCAATGCGGCAGCGGCACTTCGGTGATGCCCATCGGCTATATACATGTTTGGGATTTCTCCGAATATGCGCGACACGGCGTCAATCGTCTTGTCGTCATCAATCACCCAGAACGTATGTCCGAAACCATCCTCACTGACGAAATCATATTCCGGCTCTGTAGCAGTGACGCGGCGTAGTATCTCCTCCAATTCATCGTTGTCGGGGAATGTGAAAAACACCGGCTCGATGTTGGCTTTGTTTATGCGCACATGCTTCATGCGGTCCTCCTCCTTGTCACGGCGTGTCAGTTCGTGCTTTTTTATGCGTCCCTCAAGATAGTCAGCCACATTGGCAGCCACCACAAAACCATATTGAGTACGGCCGTCCATAGTCTGCGCATAGATGTAGTAGCAGGGCTTACGATCCTGCACAAGCCATCCGTTTGTCTGGAATTTCTTGAAATTTTCCACCGCCTTCTCATACACCTTCGGGTCGTGTTCGTCGGTGCCGGGAGCAAAATCAATCTCCGGGCGGATAATGTGATAGAGCGATTTTTCATTGTCGCCCGCTTCTTTACGGGCTTCTTCTGAATTAAGTACATCATACGGACGTGAAGCCACCTCGGTCACCATATTTTTGGGTGGACGCAGTCCTCTGAAAGGTCTTACTTTTGCCATAGTATTAACGTTTTAGGGTAATTATAAATTTAATAAGGCTGCCTCGCGACCAGAATTGTCGCCAAGCAGCCTTATGTTTTTTAGTGCTTGAAATTAGAGCGCACGATGGTCTGTTCGCGGTCAGGGCCAACAGAAAGAATCGTGATAGGCACATTCAATTCCTTCTCAAGGAATGCCACATAAGCATTGAACTCTGCCGGGAACTCATCCTCATTCTTGATTTTGGTCATATCCGTGTTCCAACCCTTTATCTCCTCATAGACTGGCTCCACACCGTCCTCGATGCTGTAAGGGAAATCACGTGTCAGCGTGCCGTTCACCTTGTAAGCCGTACAAGCCTTGATTGTCGGGAATGTGTCGAGCACGTCGCTCTTCATCATAATCAACTGAGTGACACCGCTGAGCATGATTGCATAACGGAGAGCCACAAGGTCTATCCATCCGCAACGGCGTTCACGTCCAGTCACCGCGCCATATTCATGACCGAGGTCGCGTATTTTACTGCCGGTCTCGTCAAAAAGTTCTGTAGGGAACGGACCGCTGCCCACGCGTGTGCAATAAGCCTTGAAAATACCGAACACCTCACCGATGCTGCGTGGAGCCACACCAAGGCCGCTGCATGCTCCGGCACAGATGGTGTTGCTTGAAGTGACAAAAGGATACGATCCGAAGTCAACATCGAGCATCGTGCCCTGCGCACCTTCACACAGCACGCTTTTGCCGTCGGCAAGCAGATGGTTGATATAATGCTCACTGTCAATCAGCTCATATTGTTTCAGATAATTGATCGCATCAAGCCATTTTGCCTCAAGCTCCGAAAAGTCGGAAATCGCATCGAGCATCTCGAGCATTTTCACGTGGCGAGCCTTTGCGGCTGCATATTTCTCTTCAAAGTTGTGGAAAATGTCGCCTACACGCAAACCGTTACGGCTCACCTTGTCGGTGTATGTCGGACCGATACCCTTGCCCGTGGTTCCAATTTTCGACGAGCCTTTGAGTTTCTCGTTGGCAGCGTCAAGCAGACGGTGTGTAGGCATTATCAAGTGTGCCTTTTTCGATATTTTCAAAATTTTCTTGATATCGACGCCGCTTTTTTCCAAATCTTCTGCTTCTTCTCTGAAAAGCACAGGGTCGAGCACTACGCCATTTCCGATTATGTTCACCTGCCCATGCTGGAAAATTCCTGAAGGGATTGAACGGAGTACGTATTTCTTGCCTTCAAATTCCAACGTATGGCCTGCGTTCGGACCTCCTTGGAAACGCGCCACGACATCGTAACGCGGAGTCAGCACATCAACTACCTTTCCTTTTCCTTCGTCGCCCCATTGCAAACCTAAGAGCACATCTACTTTCATAATTATATTCTGTTTTTACGTTTAAGTTGTTTTCTTGTCTATTTTACGATTGCGCCGGCGCCGGCGCTGGCATGTGGAGCAGATGCCGTAGACGTAGAGCGAGATATACGACACTGAGAATGTCCCATATCTGCGGCTGCCGATGTAGTCCATCAACTCCTGATCCTTCACTTCCTTCACCTTTCCGCACTCCGTACAGATCAGATGATGGTGGTTTCCCGAGCTTACCACCTTCTCATACACAGCCTGATTGGTGCCGAACTGATGCTTGCGCACCAGTCCACACTCCGTAAAAAGCTCCATTGTGTTGTAGATAGTGGATCGGCTGACGTGATACGCGCGGTTCTCCATATCCACATAAAGAGCCTCTATGCCGAAATGGTCGTTGTGCGAAAAGACCGCCTCCAGAATCGCGAATCGTTCCGGAGTTTTGCGCAACCGTCTGTTGTCGAGATATTCAGCCAGTTTCGTGCGAGCGATATAATATGATTTGTCTTCCGTCGCAGTCATACCAACGCAAAGTTAATGATTTCGTCTGAATTTCGGTGAAAAAAAACGCCGTTTTTATTTGCCTTTCGTTCAATTAAAAGCACAATTAAAAGCACCACTCGATTTCTTCCTTGATTTGCCTTGCAACGCGCGCAACGGCATCACCGCCTTCCGCCCATTGCGATGCGACGCCTTTGGCTTTTTCCACATCGGCAAGCTTGCGCACAACGAGTAGATTCATAAGCAGTCGCAAACCGGCATAGCGAGTCGGCTCCTCACCTGCAAGACTGAAAGCCAGTTGCTCCACTCCTTCAACATTGCGCACAAGGCGGAAACACAGCATATCGACCAATTCCACCGTATCGGCATCAGCGATCCACTTCTTTGCCTTGTCGACAGAAAATTCCGAAACGGGGAAAACCATAGTTGCCATCAACCGGCTCTCCCTGGTGGAATCGTTTGCCCACAAAGTCTCGGCAAGTCCGGCCGACGGCTCATGTTTTGCGGCAACACTTTCTATCTGAGGCACCGTCAACCCGAAAATTATCTTATACGGACATCCCGCACTGCGCAACTTGTCGGCAATCACGCCATTGCGCAACGCAAAAAAATCGCTCTTGATTTGTCTTATAGTTTCTTTATCCATAATATTATATGACAACTGCCGTGCCGCTGCACGTAACCATCAACATTGACCCGCTGGCACCTACTGTCTCGTAATCGAGATCTATGCCAACCACGGCATTGCATCCCATACGCTCTGCCCTCTTCGACATCTAATCGAGAGCATTGTCTTTTGCCTCACGCAGCACATCCTCATACATGTCGCAGCGTCCGCCGAACGTGTCGCGCAGCGATGCGAAAAAATCTTTGACAAAATTGGCGCCTATAATCGCCTCTCCCGTCACCACCCCGCGATATTCGCGTATCGGGCGGCCTTCAATTGTTGGAGTTGTTGTAAGTAGCATAACCTTTCCTTTTTTGCAAATTTAGCCATTTTTCAGCGGTTATCCATCAGCCGATGCCGAAAAAAAAGCCGTATGGAGAGCAGCGTCCCCATACGGCTTCATATCAGTCGTACACCGTTTTTATTTTGTCAACGGCGAATAGTCTTTTGAATAGCGGAGCATCTGATCGATATAGCCCTCCGTATAGTCAATATTCACATCTATGATGTTGCCTTTCTTGTCAAACACAGGCTTGTAGACCGGATTGACAAAACCTTTATACGGCGCGATGTCGAGACGCGCATAGCGGTCGAGCACCTCGCGATGGATTGCCGGGTCAACCTTTACAGCATACGTCTCCACAAGAGTCTTTCCTGCCTCATAGTCGCCTTCCGACTTGATTCGCTGAATTTCGGCGAGCAACTGACCGAACAAGTCACGGAGTTTCTTATAATCGTTGATTTTCACGAAAGTCTTTCCGTCACGTTTCACAAGTTCGATAACGTTGTCTGCCTTGCCTCGTTCATAGCACCATTTCGAAATCAGCTGACGGTTGCGCATGTGCGCCTCCTCTACGTCCTTGCCATACTCGATGCGCATCAATTGCGTCATCAAGCCGTTAAGAATATATTTGTAGTATTCAGCCTTGTAAGCATTCTCGTTGTCAAGCAGACCGAGTTCGAGCAGTTTCGGGTCGGCAAGATAATAGAGCGCGAACAGGTCGGCACGAGCCTCCTCAAGCGTAGAGCCGTGCTCCTTCAGTGCATCGTCGGAAACACCCGGCAAGAGTTTTCCCGAAGCATGTCCAAGACACTCATGAAGGTCGGTGTGCATATTGTCGACAATAAAGAGATATTTATCCATCAAGTCGCTTGTCTCCTTATCGATTACAAACTCCTCGTTGAATCCGTTGCCGTGCGAAGCCTGGTCGTAAGCCTCCGTGATGTTTTCAAGCGTCACCGATTTGGAACCGTGGGCTGCACGAATCCAGTTTGCATTTGGCAAATTGATGCCGATAGGCGTTGACGGATAAGAGTCACCGGCAAGAATGGCAGCCGTGATAACCTTTGCCGTCACACCTTTCACCTTCTCTTTTTTGAAACGTGGATCGACAGGAGAGTTGCTCTCAAACCACTGAGCGTTGCTGCTGACCACCTCTGTGCGGTGTGAAGCCTTCTCGTTTTTAAAGTTCACGATCGACTCCCAAGCACCCTTATAACCCAGCGGATCGCCATAATTCTCAATAAATCCGTTGATGAAGTCCACGCTGCTGACCACATCCTCTACCCAAAGGATAGAATATTCATCGAAGGTCTTCAGATTACCGTCGGTGTAGTATTGAATCAGTTTGTTTATGTGGGCCTTCTGCTTGTCGTTTTCGGCAAAAGCCACAGCCTTGCGAAGATTTTCAACGATTTTCTCGATAGCAGCCGAATAGTAGCCACCCACTTTATAAACCTCCTCGACAAGTTTTCCGTCGCGCTTCACCAACCGAGAGTTCAAGCCGTATGAAATTGGTTCCTCCGGATTGTCGGTTTTCTTCATCGCAGCATAGAACTGCTCAACCTCGGCTTGCGTCACTCCCTCGTAATAGTTGTTGGCGGAAGTAAGAATCAAATCCTGACCATTGGCTTGGTTCACACGCTTGGCCATAACCGTCGGGTCGAAAATCACAGGTGTTATCTCCTTGAGAAACGCATCTACAGTTTGCCCCTTTCTCAACGGCAACTGCTTCTTTGACAATTTCTTCACCTGCGTCTCAAAAAACGCCTGACTGAACTGAGGTGTAAATTTGTCGGTAGAATAATGGTGGTGTATGCCGTTGGCAAACCACACCTGCTTCAAATAAAGCACAAAACCTTTATAATCCGCGTCGTCCTTGCTGCCATCATAATTCTTATAGATGTTTTCAAGTGTTGTGCGGATTGCGAGGTTGTATTTACCATTCTGATCTGTCAAGATGTCGCGGCCATAAAGAGCCGCCTCTGTCAGATAATAAACCAACTCTTTCTGTTGGATTGTAAGTTGCTCGAAGTCTGGCACTTTATAGCGCAGCACTTCAATGTCAGCAAATCTGTCCACTTTGTAATTGAAATCTAAAGACTCAGCCATAGAAGCCGCCGGAGCACCGAGTGCCACCGCAGCAATGGCTGAGAGGATTAATTGTTTCTTCATATCTGTTGAGTTTTTATGAATTTATTATTCCACATAAAGCACCAATCCTTTAAGATACTCACCCTCTGGATGGTAGATGTTGATGGGATGGTCGGACGGCTGCGTGAGTTGATGCAGGATGCGCACCTTGCGCCCCGACATGGCCGCCGCACTGAATACTGCAAGGCGGAACTGCTCCTTCGACACCGCCTGCGAGCAGGAAAACGTGAAGAGAATGCCTCCCGGACGAATCTTCTCAAATGCCTTCACATTGAGTTTGCGATAGCCTATGAGGGCATTTTTCAGCGCGCTCTTATGCTTTGCAAATGCTGGAGGATCGAGAATTATAAGGTCATAACTGTCATCAATTCCGCCAAGAAACTTGAATGCATCCTCCGCAAATGCCTTGTGACGGCTGTCGCCTGGGAAATTAAGCTCGACATTGGCATTCGTCAAACGCACAGCCTTTTCCGAGCTGTCGACAGAATGCACTGCCTTCGCTCCGCCACGCATCGCATAGAACGAAAATCCTCCTGTGTAGCAGAACATGTTGAGCACCGTGCGTCCTTTGGCATAATGCTCAAGAAGGCTGCGATTGTCGCGTTGGTCGACAAAGAACCCTGTCTTCTGCCCCTTGAGCCAGTCCACATGAAACTTCAATCCGTTTTCAACGGCTATGTCAGTCTCATATTTGCCAACGATATAATCATTCTGAGGGTCGAGTTGCGCCTTGTAAGGAAGGGTGGTCTCTGACTTATAATACACATTATGTATCAGTCCGCCGGCAATCTTAAGAAGCGACTGCGCGATGATGTTGCGCGCAAAGTGCATTCCCGGAGAATGCGCCTGCACCACAGCTGTGGCACCATAGATATCGACGACCAATCCAGGCAGGAAGTCGCCCTCACCATGCACAAGACGGAACGCATTGTTGTCATCGCGCACCAAACCGATAGCCTGACGCAAATCGTAGGCGCGTTGCAGACGCTCAACAAAGAAATCCTCACCTATCACACGCTGCGCAAAGTCGAGCACACGCACTGCGATGCTGCCAATCTGAAAATGACCAACAGCGATAAAGTCGCCTGCCGATGTGTAGACACTGACAAGATCGCCCTCCTCAATATCGTTGTCCATCTTGGCAATCGCTCCAGAGAACACCCACGGATGGAAACGCTTCAACGATTCCTCCTTGCCTTTTTTCAGTATGATTTTCTTGTAGTCCATCTCGTTCAAGCCTATTTGATAAAGAATCTGTAAATATCATTGCCGTTGGCGTAAAGCAGCAACACAAGGAGCAAGCCAAGACCCACCATTGTGGAGTATTCAAGCACTTTCTCACTCGGTTTCTTGCCTGTAAGCATCTCAATGATAACAAACAACGCATGTCCGCCATCGAGAGCCGGAATCGGCAGAATGTTCATAAACGCAAGCGCCACGGAGATAAAAGCCGTGATAAACCAGAAGTGATACCAGCTCCACTCTGCAGGAAACATATCGCCGATGGCTCCGAATCCGCCAAGGCTCTCCGCGCCCTCCTTTGTAAAGACATACTTCATTTGGCTGACGTACGACGTGAGCTTGTCAACGCCGATTTCAATGCCTCGAGGTATTGCCTGGAAGATGTTGTAGTTGATAGTATGGGTCTTGAATATCTCATCGATCGGAGTCAGCTGAATACCAATCTTACCCGATTCCGATGTGTGAAGATGGGTCACATACTCCTTTCCGCCACGTTCGTAGGTCACGGCGATTTCTTTGTCAAGACTCTTTGCAAGGCAGTCGGCAAACACATCCCATGTCTCGGTGCGCACACTGTCGATGCCCACAATGCGGTCGCCGGCTTTAAGGCCCGCGGCAGCTGCCGGCTGACCGGCAACAATATTCTTCACCACAACGGGGAAACGATAGGTCATAAATCCACGGTCCTTGTGGTCGCGCAACTCGTTGCTTACGGTGAGGAGCGCATTTTTAGGCAAATCTATCGTGGTGAGCGCACCGTTGCGTTTCACCGTCACCTCTCGCGCCTCAAGCAGCTCCTGTGTGGCTACTCCGAAATCGGCTGCGTCAAGGGTCTTGCCGTCGGCACTCACAAGGATGTCGCCATCGCGGAATCCCAGCGTCTTTGCCGACTCGCAACCAAACTGCATGCCATATTCAGCGTCGCTGAACTGGATATATTTGTCGCCCCAGGCAAAAGCAATGCCCGCGTAAATGATTATGGCAAGAATAAAATTGAACAGCACACCGGCAATCATCACCAACAGACGCTGCCATGCCGGCTTGGCACGGAATTCCCACGGCTGCACAGGCTGCGCCATCTGCTCCTTGTCCATCGACTCATCAATCATTCCGGCAATCTTGCAATAACCGCCAAGCGGCAACCATCCTATGCCGTACTCCGTGTCGCGCCACGACGACTTGCCATCGTCGGCGCCTGCTTTCTTCTTCGGTTTCCACTTGAAAAGAGAGAACCACGGATTAAAAAACAGATAAAATTTCTCCACCCGGATGCCAAACATACGGGCAAAGATATAATGTCCGAACTCATGCACTATTATCAGCAAGCCAAACGCCGCTATCAGTTGTGCCGCTTTTATTAAAAATGTAGATTCCATTAGTTGTTGGTGTGTAGATTCTTATTTTATCAATTCTTCTGCAATTTTTCTTATCTCTGCATTGGTCACAACATAGTCGTCGTATGTTGGGCTGGCGATAAACCGGTTGCGAGCCACTGCCTCCGCCACCACTTCCGGCATCTGCATGAACCCTATGCGGTCGGCAAGAAAAGCCGCCACGGCAATCTCGTTGGCTGCATTGAGCGCACACGGCACGTTGCCGCCACGGTGGATGGCATCGAAAGCCATGTCGAGCAACGGAAACTTCTCGCGGTCGGGAGCCTCAAATGTGAGATTGGCATAATCAGCCACACTCATCTTGCGGCATGCCGACGGCAACCGCTCCGGATAGTTGAGAGCATAGCGTATGGGCAGACGCATGTCGGGCAAGCCAAGCTGAGCCTTCACCGAACCGTCGGAATATGCCACCATCGAATGCACAATCGACTGCGGATGAACCACAATCTCAATCCGTTCCGACGGAATGCCAAACAGCCATCGCGCCTCAATCATCTCAAATCCCTTGTTCATCATCGAGGCCGAATCAATGGTCACCTTCGCTCCCATCGACCAGTTTGGATGGTTCAATGCGTCGGCGCGAGTCACGCCATATAGTTCTTCTTTCGGACGCGTGCGGAACGGACCGCCCGATGCCGTAAGAATCAACTTATCGACCGATTCTGGATCTTCGCCCACAAGACATTGGAATATCGCTGAATGCTCTGAATCGACAGGCACAAGCCTCGACCCGTATTGCTTGACAAGCCTGGTTATCAGTTCGCCAGCCACAACAAGAGTTTCTTTATTGGCAAGTGCTATTGTCTTTCCCGCCTTGATGGCACTGATTGTAGGAGCCAGCCCGCTATACCCCACCATGGCAGTCACCACGATGTCGACATCGTCGGCTGCCGCGGCATCGGCTATCGCCTGCTGACCGCACATCACTTCGATAGGCTCGCCGGCAAGGGCGTCGCGCAACTTAGTGTAGCAGTCGCTCTGCGCAATCACCACACGACGCGGTTTAAACTTAAGCGCCTGCTCTATGAGCAGGTCTACATTGCGGTTGGCCGTCAGAAGCGACGGATAAAGTCGGTCGGGATATTCCGAAATCACATCAAGCGTCTGAGTGCCGATGGAGCCGGTGCTCCCCAATATTGCTATATTCTTTCTATTTTCCACGAGATTTGTTGTTATCTGGCAGAGCAACGCTCTGTCAATTTACAAAGGTAGTAAAAACTTTCAAATCACTTGCAAAATCTCCTTTATAACAAATCCTAAAACCTCGTCAGTCTTGTTAAGGCACTTCCGATTCCGTATTCTACAATCAATCTTGACAAATCATATTTGCCTTCCTTATTCCGACCGCCACGACATCATCGGGGATTTTTCATCAGAAGGCTGACGGAATCAATCTCGCATTGGAGCATTTCACCACCGAACATGCGAAGCGCCACCCGTCCCATCAATGGATAGCCTGGAACTTTTTTAGTCAGGCGTTCAAGCAGCAGTCTGCGATATTCGACGCCTGCTTGATGATAAGCCGTCATCAGCGAGTCCTCAACAACCTTGGTCAGAGTTGAGTCGGCAGACTGCTTTTTGTAGGCAGCCTGCAGCGATTCGCGGCGCTTTTCAAACGCATACCGGTCGGCAAGCAGCTGCGACAACGCCCGGTTTGACGGCGACCCCTGCACTGAATATGTACCATCTTCTATTGTCATTGTCAGCCGATTGTTGGTCAGCACAAAGCAGTATGCCGCCGTGTCGCCCTTAAGTCTCACGAAAGCCTCCATCGGCTCGTCAACCGTTCCGGAAAAACGGAATCCCCCATGCCTGACATCCGCACTGTCGAGCAGCATAAGTTTCTGATATTCCGGCAACAGCACATACAGATAGGCCTTGCCGTCGCGCAAGGCGTCAACCGACCCGTCGAGCGAATAGGTTTTCTGCTGCGTCTCAGCGGAACACGCCGAGAGAACCAACGCCACAACTGTTGCTATAATGCTATTTTTCAACATATTTTACATTAAAGAGATAGATATTGCTGTTCCAAATCGCCTTTCCGACAAAAACAAACTTGTCGCTGTCGATTTTTCCCATCTTCGCCACCACAAGACGTTCCTCCCCCTGACTGATTTCGCTCGTCATCGGAGTTTTTCCCATGACCGTATACTCCACATTGTCGTCAAGGTTAGGCACGAGCTGAATCAGTTCGTTGGGATTCAACTGATAGAATATGACCGGACGCGCCAATTCCTTGCGCACCGCATCCCATCTATAATTGTCGCGGAAATGAATCTGCGGAGTGAGAATCGGGAAAAACAAGAGGATGAGAATGCCGAAATAACGACGCCACAGATTCGGCATCGCGGCGAGCGACTGAGGCACCAGCAACATCAACACCGGCATAAGGCAATAATAGTAACGCGGATGCTTGAGTATCGACGCATACTGAATAAGTGGCATACAAGCCACTACAAGCAACGGCAACCACATAAAAAGTCCGCCGTCTGCCAATTTTTTCAATCCTCCTTTTGAGAATGCCGCCACAAGCACGGCCGCCAAGACAATCCAGAAACCGTAAGAGATAAAGAGCAGGCGTCGGATGTCGCGTGCAAAAGTAACCGACAATGCAAGCGAGAATTTGCGGAACGCCATCGACTTATGTACCGTAGGATGGAGTATGAAGTTGAAAAATCCTGGATAAATCACAAATGCAAAAACTAATGCAGCCACTCCAGCCAACAGAATCAGCAGTATCGCTCGGTGACGATGATGACGGATGCAAGAGGCTGCGAGCGCGAGACACAAGCCTATGACGTAGAAGGCATTGAAATATCCAAGAGACACGGTGCAACCCATCAACACTCCGAAGAGCGCCACAAATCGCCAACGGCGTATCTCCTCGCCCGCACGAAGACGCTGGACAAAGCCAACGGCCACATACGTAAGCATGACAACCGAAGCCTCAGCCATCTGGTACTCGCGGATAAGCATCGTGTTGCGCACCGACAGAAGATTGAAATATGCAAGCGCAAGTCCGACAAACACCAGCATGTGACGCTCACCGAATATGCGTCGCAGCAGTTTGTACATAAACACAAACGACAATACGAAAAACAACATATTCAGCACTCCTCCACGCACGATATAGCCATCGAGGTCGTAGGCGTCGTAGCCCGTCAGCGCCACACGTAAAGCCATATAGTAGAGGCTGGCGTGGGGAGCGTCGCCATTGTTTACCCAAAGTTGGCGCAGGTCGGAGAGCATCCCCTTGAAGCCGGTGTCTCCACTATGGGCAATCATGTCCTTCAGTTGGGCTCCATTATAGGTCCCGTCGGCCACTGCCACATTATAATTGGGATCGCATGTGCATAGCGCCATAGAGAACACCTCGTCTGAATGCAGCTCCGTCTTGCCGGCGATTGCATTGACACGCACATAGAATGCCAGGACAAAGAGCAGTCCCACAATCGCCCAGTTAACCCACTTTGCGTTGCGTCCATACATCTCCGTCACGGCTGTTATTGCACCGAGACCTTTCCCTGTTTCTTTTTTCTTATTGTCTTTATTTCTTCCCATAATTCATTATTTATTGAGCCAACGACAAGTTGACAGAAACACCGTAATTGCTGTTGGTTGTTGGATATGCGCTCGATGAAATCAACGGTTTGTTAATCTGATGGTCGAAATACGCCTGCAGCGTGATGCGCTTGCTCAACACGTAGCTTGCCGTGAAATTAATGGCTATCGACTTCGTGCCGGCGGTTGCCTGACTTGACCCTTCCTGCATTTTTCGTATAATCGACTGATTGTTCTGCAGCGAAAAGTCGGCATTGAGAGTAAGGTCGTTGCTGACACCTTTCTGACCGCCTTTCATCTTCAACACAGTGTTGAAATTGGCTATCTTGTATCCGCCGCCAAACGTAAACGCTTTCTGCGACGCCTCGACAAGTTGTCCGGCACTGGTGTTGAGCGTCAGCGTGCGGCTGTCGCGGTATTCAACGTTGAGCGTAAGGTTGTTTTTAAGCGTAGCCGACAAACCAAGCAGCGGAGCGAATTTCTCCGTGATAGTCACCGACGAGATATTATATGGCGACGACGGCACAGGACGCTGCGTCTGCTCATCGCGGGTAAATCCAAAATCGCCATTGCCGGCGCCAACCCAGTTCAGATACGATGAGAAGGAGCCGACGCTGTATGTGCATTGATAAGCATGAGTCAGCGTAAGGCTGCGGAAGATGTTGCTCAGACCACCGATTTTTACCAACCCGTCGTAGGTGACGCGCCAGTTTGGCAACAACTGCGACAATGCCGGGAAGAACGATGTGGTCACTTTCTGCGGGTCCTTGCCAGTGTAGGCTGAGATGAACGCCGGAATCAGCACATCTCCGCTCGCCTGGCTTACGCCTCCGTTGTCGGCATTGTAAGGCTGTCCGGCATACTCCGTGCCGCTGATAAAGCCGGCATCAGGATAGCGCATACCTTGATATTTCTGTTCCAACCGCTGCGCCATCACAGGGATGTTTGACAAGAATTTATCGTAGGCGGCACTGCTGTAGCCGTCTTTCGACGACGATCCGCGCAACGCTGTGGCTATGGCGCATGTGGTCATCGTGAAACTGCCGCTTCGGGTGGTAGGCATCGAGTTGTACATGAACTGCACCTGATTTGTGCGGTTGTCAGTACGGTTGGCTGTGAGCTGAATCTTCAATCCACGTATCGGCTCAAGCTGCACCTCAAAATTGTACTCCTCAGTACGCGAGAAGATGGCAGGACTCGTCTGGTTCTCGTCGCCGAGCAGCCATCCGCGAGCCATTGCCTTGTTGAGATAAGACTCATCTGTAAATCCGAAAGCGAAATCCAATCCCGGTGACATCGGGCCATAGCTCTTGCTCTGTCCGAGCAAGTCGCCCACCTCGGGTATAAACTGCGGTATGTTGGACGTGCGCGTATTGCGCCAGCGGAAACTTGCGCTGCGCACCATCATGCCGAAACGCGCCGAATGGTCGGCAATCTCCTTCCAAACATTCACTTCTTTTGTCAAATCCTCAGTGACAACGAGTTTCACCGACTGCTTTCCTGTCGTGATGATTTGCAGATTATTATCATCCACCACTTTGGTTTTTATCGGGAACGGCTTGCCGTCAAGCGTTGTCGCCGACACCTTCACCTTCTTGCTGCGCAGATTGTGTTTCACCGCCACAACAGAGTCTGAAAGCTGGTATGTGCGCTGGAATTTGCGTGGTTTGCGCTCCTTCTGCGACCTGTTGCCCCTCGAGCTGTTGGAGAAACGTTTGTTCACCTCCTTGAGGTATTTACACTTATTGTAGAGTGTCTCAAAATTGATTTTAGAGTCGAGATTCCATACCACATTGTTGGCAATCGAGTTGCCAACTACAGCATCTGCCACATCGGCGCCACGATCCCATCGATATGTCGCATTATACGACACATTACCGTTAAGGAAGTCAAGAACAGCTATCTTGCTGAACGGAGCCTTATAGGTCGCCGTAAACGATTGACTGTAATTCCACGGAGTACCGAAATCACGGATGCTGCGCATCACCGTGTCGCGCCATTCCTTATACTTGTCGGGGAACAATTTCTTATTCACCTGTCCCACTGCTTCCTCGATGCGCGCCATCGTGTTGGAGTTAAACGACAACGCCAACGATTTTGTAAGATTCCAAGTGATTGCAAACTGACGGTCCCAATAAAAATTCTTGCTCACCGACACTGGAACTTCCACTTCTACGTCAGCCTCGTTGCGCGACTGCAGTTCGTAGTAATAGCGTGTCATGTTGGTCAAGAAGCTCAACGACGACGGCGCATAGCCAAACTCCCAGTCTTTAAAGAATTTCAGGTTTTTCGACTTGCTCTTGATGAAACTGAACGGCTTCAGCGGCTTGTAGACCGGAGAGAAGCTGTATTGGAAACTGCCGCGATAGTCGTTGATGTGCTCATACTGCACAGTCGGTGAAATGTTCTCCTGCTTGTTGAACGATAAATTGACTGTGAAGTTGGCAGGGTCCCAAGGCATCGGCACTTTGCTCTTAACTCCGAAATTGAATCCAGAAATACTGAAACTCTTCACCGTCGACTGCTCCACGGAATAATTGCTTATCGAGTCTCGCTCCTGCTTTGTTTCGGCCTCGTCGAGAGCGTCCTTAAGCAGGATATCCTGGTCAAGAGGATTATATTTTGGCGATGTCTTCTCCTTCGACACAGAATAGTAGACCGGAGCTTTTAGCTTCGCCTTGGCGGGGAGGAAACGTCCCACATCAACCTGCGTCGCCACATTATACTGCTTGTAGTCATCCATGCGGCGCGACGATAGGTTTTGGTCTACATTTCCGAATCCAACAGTCTCGATATGTCCGCCAAAATTGACTGTAGCCACATCGCTGAGCGCAAGGTTGACATTGCCCTTCGCAGCCCATCCACCGTCTTGGTCGAAATCCGTCACCTTGAGTTCGTTCACCCACACCTCACCACTCTTCTCCTTGCTGGAGTTGTTGCGCACACCAATCATCACAACGCGCACATCGCTGAGCGAGGGGTTGCCGAGCACCGACACGCGGTTAGCTCTATGGTCGGGGTCGTAACCAGTATACAGCGTTGTGTTTCCCACCTGCTGCGACTCATCGTGCTTCGCGCGGTTGCGTTCCTTCTTTATATCCGTAAACAAACTAAGTTTCACATCCATAAAGTTAGCTTCCGGCCATACGGCATATTGGTCGTTGGTATTGTGGGTGTTGTATTTTCCGGGAGCCGTCAGATGCAACGGCACCTCATATTCATAGAAGTTGCTTTTCACGTCGGTACCAAGACGCATGAACACAGAGAAATCGCCGTCCTTCAGCTCTTCTGCCACGTCATTCACAAGACGCTCGGCGTGGGTGAAGAGTTGGATGCGTTTGTAAAGGCGCAAGTCCATCGATGTGTTCTTATATACGGCACGCGCGTCGCCGGCCTGCAGTCCTGTGAGCTTCATCGACATTGACTGCTCGTTGAGTTGCGTAATCTGCGACTGCCCCGGGTCAACAATACGGTTTACGCCTGGAGGCAGCACATAATTGACCGGCTCACGTCCGGAATTCTCCTCAATATTGACCACAGAAAGGTCGAGCTGTCCTTCCGCAGGAGCGTCGGCACGCGAATTGAGATTATAGTCGTACGTGCGCCAGTCGCCACGCACAAGCTCAAGAGTTGCGAAACGCAGATGCGTAGCTTCTTTGAATCCCGTCATAAACATACGGATAAAACGGATGGTCGAGAAGTCGGAAATCGAGCCAACCACCTTCTCATAGTCACGCAATGGAATCTTGAACTGATACCACACAGCCTCGCCCTTCTTGCCGTTTGCGAGCGGCACTGTCGACACTTGTTTGTCGGTGATATAATTCTGTCCAACCACCAAATCCTGGCGGCGCAACGAGATATGATATTGATAGTAACGCTCATACTCGTTGAGCGTATTGTCCTGGTTGATGTCCTCCACATCAGGCACACTGCGCGACGACTGGTAGAGAGGATCCTTTTCATCGTCGTCACCAAGCGAGTTTCCCTCCGTGCCGTTGTAACGCTTGTAGCGTTCAAGTATCGACAAGCGCTGCTCGTCGTAGTCGTAACCGCGGAAATAATGATAGTTGTCGCCGGCAGGGTCGTTGAACGGAGAGAACTGGTCTGCCTCCATCTCGGCTATCTTTTCAGGCGACAACACTGCGCGCAGGTTCTCAAGATACTCCTTATAAGTCGAGAATTCAAACTCCTGCTCAGTCGACAGTCCGTTCAAGCCCACATCCTGATTGCGGCGAGCGCCAGAAGTGTTGTCAAAAGCATACGTCAGCGATGTTTCAGTCGGCACACGTCCCCATACAGTCTCACGAGTGCCGCGAGTACTGCCGTCGGCAGGCAGTCCGTTTTCATACGATTTGTATCCGTCTTTAAGGATGTCCTCGCTCACCTCGCCGAGGTTGAAGTACAAGTCGCCGCCTTCGTTGGTGTCACCCTCTACAGAGAACGGATCCATCATCCAAAACTGGATATACTCTATGTTTGACGTCTCGAAGTTGGTGTTGTCAAGCTTGCGCATGATGCCGCCCCAACGCTTCTCCGGGTTGAGAAGATTGAAATTGGCATCGATATTTGTATGGTCAAGGTTATACGGACCACGCTCTGCCGGATAAAACGACAGGTTGAGCGTCTGGATTGCCGACGCCTCGCCGTAATTGAGCTCACGGTTAGGCCATATCTCACGCGTAGTCACTTCGCGAACATAAGGACTTGACAACTGCTCCTTGTCATTCTTGATGTATGCCGGACAGAGCGATGAGTTTTTCTGAGTGAACATACGGTCGATATAGTACCATGCGAGCAAAGCTCTGTTTTTGCCATAGTCCACATTGTTGCTCAAAGCAGCCTCCGGAAAGAGTCCGCCGTTGGGGTCGTTTGGCGTTGACGCCAAGAACCAAGAATACGGCGAACGTATGTCAATTGTGTTTTGCGAGGTCTCAAAATCATCAAGATACGAGCTTCCCGCATTTGTGCCTGTTTTCTTCTTGTGGGGAATCAACTGAGCAAACTCGCCTTGCATGCTTATGGTCGACGGTGCGGTGGCATTGACCGTAGGGATGGCGTTGAGCCAGTTTGTAAGCCACATGAAATTCTTGTTGTATGAGAAATTCAGACCCCAGATAGTGTTGTTTATCAACTCGTTTCCGATATCCACCTTTTCTGTGAGCGGCTTTTCCGAGAAATGCATAAGTGTGGCTCCGACATTGAAGTCCTTGTTGAACTGATAGTTCATGTCAAGTCCGAGCAACGTTTTGCGCTGTGTGCTGAACATTGACTGGTTTTCAAGCGACACACTGATGTTTGTTCCCGAATCAATGATGCTTTGGTTGGTGATTGTCACCGTACCCATATTGTAGTCCACAGTATAGTCACTGTTTTCCGTCAGAGTCACGCCACCGGCTGTCACCACAACCGAACCGCGAGGCACGTTCATGGCATTCAGCCGTATTGTCGACCCCGATGAGGCTTGGTATTCTCCCGTAAGGATGAATTTATTCTTGTCCTGAAACTGCTTCGCAACAGTCTGCGTCGAGTCGTAGAGCTCATGGTAGCAGAAACGCTTGGCATCGTCGGCATTGAGCAATTGGCTCGCCAACCAGTCGCCGAACGGCTCTACAACAGGAAATATCACCTTGCCTTGCGCGGCATTGATAGTATAGCCGTCGATAAAGTCGTAGAATCCATCAGGATTGCTCTCGTTGTTTGAGTCCAGCCGGTCCACGTTGAGCACTTGGATAAGCGGTTTGTTGCGGATAGGATCGGCTGGCAGATATTGCACGGCGACACCAGTGGAGTCGCTTTTGTACTTCACGTTAAGTTTGAATTTAGTCTTCTGCACCTGATATGCACCAAGCGAATAAACGTTTTTCATCATCAAGTCCCAGTTGGCAAACTTTGGCGACACAGTGCTGCCCTTCAGCATTTTTACAAACAGAGCCTGACTGGAGTCAGTCACATCGCTCGAGAACTCACCCACTTGGTACACCTGTCCCTGATACGTGTATTCATAAGCCACGGCGAGCACCTCGTCGGCATTGAGCGCAGAGTTGAGCGCAATGTAGCCCAGCGTAGGATTGAGCTTGTACTCCGTCGACGACAGCAGGCGGGCACTCTCGATTTTCTCATAGTCGCGGCCGCCCTCTATGCCGTAGGCCGACAACGGCTCAAGCGCCGTCGACACCTGGCTTATCTGACGCGCGTCGGGATATTCGGTTTTGATTTCCTGCACAAGGTTGTTGGAATTGTTGCTTGGATTGTCGGGCGATACCACCGGCACCCAGTGGTTGTTCTGCAAGTGTTTGTTCTCACCCATATCCATAAACCCCACCAGATGGCGCGCCTCGTTGTACGTGCCCCGTTGGTTGGTTACCCACACCTCAATACGTGTGATATTGACACCCGAAAGCACATAAGGCAGCTTCGAGGCATTGTAGTCGTATGTGTCGCGGAAATAGTGCCCGAGGAAGAAATATCGGTTTTTGTCGTAGTCGTCGGCATTGATTGAAAACTTTGTGGTCTGCGCACCACCCTTTGTGCTTACCGTCTGCGACTCTGAGTTTTGCTGCGACACCAATGCCGTGATTGAGAATTTTCCAAACTGCATCTTTGTTTTCAGACCGAACAGTGCTGTGCTACCCTTGATAAGCGACGATCCTGTGGTCATCGACACGTTGCCCGCCTCAATCGACTTGATGATTTCATCTTCCTTTCCATCATACTTCAGTTTCAAGTTTTTGGAGTCGAAATCAAACGTCGCGTCAGTGTTGTAAGTCATATTGAATTTCAACTTGTCGCCCACCGAAGCATCGATTGTAGCCTGTATTTTTTGGTCGAAATCAAAATAAGTCTTGCGCCGCGCACTTGCTGGAAGCGCCGGGTTGTCGGTCTTGTTGGATTTCACACCCATCTTAACCTGCACCGATCCCTGTGTCTTGAGCTGTACACCGCCCGGACCGAAAACCTTTTCCAATGGTCCGAGTCCGAATTTCATATCAAACACGTTGAATTTTGTTTTGTCCTTCTGCTCAAACAGTTCGGAGTTGCGCTTGCGGTAATAATCCATCATTGAATTGCGCACTTCCATATTGTTGTAAGCCTCCGACGACAAGATGAAAGGAGTTGCCACCTCACGGTCTCCCACCTTGGTGCGCACCACGTAAGTATCTGTCGTATAGTCGTATTCCACCTCCGTCTTGATGTTCGACGGATCTTTAAGGTCGATTGCCTGACGGTCGGGACTCGTAAGCTCGTCGTAGCCCGGAGTGATTGTGGCCTTCACGGGATAGTGCATCCCGGTTGAATCTGGGACATTGCTCTTGCCGGTAAAAATCGTAGGCGGGGCGCTGACCTCGCTTTTCTTGTATTGCGCAAAACCGATGTTGCAGACGGAATAAAGCACAATTCCGGCCACAAGCATCAGCAAATATTTAACTCTTCCTCGTTGGTTCATTCAGTAAAAAACGGCGTTTTAAAACGTTGCCGGAAACGAAGCCGCCAAGCGCAGACTAAAGAATCTTTAAAGCCTTCTTAATCAAGCCCTCAACTTTTTCCGCAGGATTATCCTTGAGCAGTTTGCCCAATGCCTTCTGCACCGCAGGTTTGGCAAATCCAAGCATAATGAGCGCCGCCTGTGCCTCCTCATAAGTTTCCGACGTCGCCTCCGACTGAATAATTAACGTATCCGCACCCTGATTTATTTTATCGCGGAGGTCAACAATTATACGTTGAGCCGTTTTTGCACCAATTCCTTTCACCGCCTTGAGCAGATTCACGTTGCCCGAGGCTATGACTCCTTGCAAGTCGGCTGTGGAAAACGACGAAAGGATCATTCTCGCCGTGTTCGGCCCAACCCCCGACACCGTTATCAGCAACAGGAACAATGCCCTCTCCTCCCGGTCGGCAAAACCATAGAGCAAATGTGCGTCCTCGCGTATCGCCTCGTAGACATAAACTTTTGCCTGCCGCTCATTCTGCAAGCGTGTATAAGTGTTTAAAGAGATGTTGAGCATATATCCCACCCCGCCGCATTCCACCACGGCACTTGCCGGCGTAATCTCCGTCAACTCTCCTTTTACATATTCTATCATAGAATCCAATTTTTATGTAAAAGTAATAAAAAAAGGCAACCCCACAAAAGGATTGCCTTGTATTGTTGCTTTGCTAAGCCCGCTGTTGACTAACCGTATTGGATTGTTCCGTCTGGATTGCGGTATTTGTCGAATCCCTTCTCATACTGGTCCATAGCACGGAGGCTCATACCCATATTGGAGAAACCGCCGTCGTGGTAGAGATTCTGCATTGTAACCTTGCGGGTAAGGTCGCTGAACATAACCACACAGTAGTTTGCACACTCATCGGCCGTAGCGTTGCCGAGAGGCGACATGCGGTTGGCGAAGTCCATCAACGACTCCATGCCTTTCACACCGCTGCCGGCAGTGGTGAGCGTAGGCGACTGAGAAATTGTGTTGATTCTCACATGGTGCTCACGGCCGTAGATATAACCGAAGCTGCGTGCAATCGACTCAAGGAGAGCCTTTGCATCAGCCATATCGTTATAACCGAACATAGTGCGTTGCGCAGCGATATATGAGAGAGCCACAACCGAGCCATACTCATTAATGGCGTTGAGTTTCTTGGCAACCTGCAGCATCTTGTGGAAAGAGATTGCGGAGATGTCGAGAGTCTTGTCGAGCATTCCGTAATCGAGGTCGTCGTAAAGTCTTTTCTTACGCACGTTTGGCGACATACCGATAGAGTGGAGCACAAAGTCGATTTTTCCGCCCAACACCTCCACCGAGCGCTCAAACACGGTTTTCAAGTCATCACAGTTAGTGGCATCTGCAGGGATGATTTCTGCATTGAGCTTATCACCCAGTTCTGAAACCTCGCCCATACGCACAGCCACCGGCGTGTTACTCAGCGTTATCACAGCGCCTTCCTCAACAACGCGTTCGGCAGTTTTCCAAGCAATACTGCTGGAATTCAACGCACCGAAAATGATGCCTCGTTTTCCTTTAAGCAAATTAAAACCCATTCGTTTCTAAATTAAGATTAAAAAATTATTCTTTTTTTGCGCTGCAAAGTTACGCATTTTTCTCCATTCTGCAAAAGAGTCGGCGGCGGCATCCGATTTTCCATCAGATGCCACCGCCTTATCTATAGCCGTTTGCCAGCTCCTACTCGTTGGCCATGCGCTTGTTTTCCTCAAGCTGCTCCTTGCTGAGAAGAGCGTTCATGTCTTTCAACACCGCGCTGACGCCCTCAGTGAAATCTGTATACAACTTCTTATAGGCAGCCTTGTAGTAGGCATTGCGCGCCTTGCGATACGCCTTGCGGTCGCCGGCGAAAGAATCTTTGCATGTTTTGTCGAAATCAACCGACACATCGTTGATCTTTTCAGTCAACAGATTGAAAATCTTGTCAATGACGTCATTTGCCTTAGCCTCGTCGATTCCATCATAATAATTGAGGATGAATACAGTTTCTCCGGCAAGGTTAGCCGCCATATTCTTCATATACTTTTTCAGTTGTCTTTTGTTTGCCATAATATTATTGTTTTAGAGTTTGTTCAAAACTAATTGAATGAGTTCGCCGATAGAGCCCTTGTAGTTAGGGTTTGAGGTGTGCGACACGCGTCCAGCGATAATCGAGCATACCGTCACAGCCTTGTGTCCCATAAGTTTAGCCAAGCCCTGAAGCATTGCGCTCTCCATCTCGAAGTTAGTCAGACGCTGACCTTTATACTCAAATCCGCTGAGCATCTTGCCATAGTTCTTATCGGCGATTTCAAGGCGCAGCTCGCGTCCTTGTGGGCCATAGAAGCCATTGGCGGTGATTGTGATTCCCATCACCATGCCCTCGCAGCATATACGGTTTGCCAGTTCCTCATCGGCGTCAACGATATAAGGATGATTCCAGATTGGTTTCCACCCAGACTGACTGATGAAGGCGTCCTCAAGTTCAATGTCGCGCACTTTTTCCGAATTCTTATAGAAGTGGAACGCGCCGTCGATGCCGAGAGCCTTGCGCGCAATCACCATCGAGCCCACAGGGATATCCTCCTGTATGCTGCCCGACGTGCCGATACGCACCATTGAGAGCTGACGGAAATTCTTCTTGACCGTACGAGTCTCGAAATCAACATTCGCCAATGCGTCGAGCTCATTGACCACAATATCTATGTTGTCGGCACCAATACCGTGCGACACGCACATCACCGGCTTGCCGTGATATTCACCTGTTATCGTGTGGAATTCACGACTCGACACTTCATGAATTTTCTTGTCGAAGAAAGAAGCCACCAAGTCTACACGACCCGGATCGCCGACGAGTATGATGTTGTCGACAAGCATTTCCGGCTTTATGTGAAGGTGGAAAACCGACCCGTCAGGGTTAATTATAAGTTCTGATGCTGGAATCACTCTTTCCATAGTATTTATTCTTTTTTTATATTGCGTAAAGTTACAAACATCCGTCCAATCGGCGAAACTTTATTTCACAATAATCGTTAATTATTTTGTCTTATAAGCAACGTGCGGAACACCTGCATGGCCGTGCGCTTCAAATTGGCATATGCCACATCGGGTTTCATCGCCTCTTCGAGCGGCATAGGGCCGGAAACCGTTGGATAAACCGACAGGAATCCGTACTCATTGAGGCTGTCGCTGTCTGACACGCTTCCCACGAATGCAATCGTCGGAATGCCATTCCACGCAGCCTCTCCACACACTCCGTAGGGAGCTTTGCCCAACAGCGTGAGCGAATCCATCGCCCCCTCTCCGGTAACCACAATGTCGGCATCGGCGATGCGTGCTTCAAAATTTATAGCCTTCAGCATCGCGTAGATGCCCGGTGTCAGACTGGCGTCGAGCATAGCCCACAACGCACCGCCAATTCCGCCGGCTGCGCCCGCATAACTCTGGTTTTGCATCGACTTGCCATATTTTTTTTTCACTACGGCCGCGAATGTGCGCATACCGTCGTCAAGCGCCTCGAGGATTTTGTTGGTGGCACCTTTCTGCGGTCCGAAAAGCCATGCAGCACCTTTCGGTCCGTAAAACGCAGCATCCACATCGCACATCACCGTGAACGAGCATTCCTTAAGTTCCGGCATTCTCTGGCTGTCGTCAATCTCCGCAATGCGCGACAATGACCGCCCACAAGGCTCCAGCTCGTTGCCTCGGGCATCGAGAAAACGATATCCCAACGCCGACAGAAGCCCTGTGCCGGCATCGTTGGTAGCACTGCCGCCAACGCCTATGTTGAAATTGCGGAAACCTCTGTCAATGGCTTCGCGGATAAGTATGCCAGTGCCTTTGGTAGTGGCGTTCAGCGGATCATACTCGTCAGGGCGAAGCAACGCTATGCCCGACGCCGTAGCCACATCAATCACAGCCGTGCGACTTTCCACAGCGCCGAAACGCGCATCCACCGGACGTCCCAACGGATCCTCGCTCTTCACATTAATCCACACCCCTCCGGTCGACTCCACAATGGAGGCAGCCGTACCGTCGCCGCCATCAGCCACATGGAGTTTGTCAATCTCACAGTCAGGCATTGCCGCGAGTATGCCCTCCTCTATCGCCGCAGCCACCTGCTCCGACGACAAAGAACCCTTGAATTTGTCAGATGCAATGACAACCTTCATCAATACTCTATTTTGTCGGTCTTGTCACTCCACATACGGAATGCCTTGATTGCGCCAGAATCAGGCACATGGATGCAAGGAATGGAGCGCAACGACTTCGGACGTTCGAGTTCCTCATAGATAAACTTGTCGCTGAAATCGATGGCGTCCGCGTCTTCTTTGGTGTTGCCATAATATATGCGCGCCACTCCCGCCCAATAAAGTGCGCTGAGGCACATCGGACACGGCTCGCACGAGCTATAGACGTAGCAGCCATCCAATTTGAACGAGCCAACCTTGCGGCATGCCGAACGGATGGCATTGACCTCGGCATGCGCCGTAGGATCATTGTCAATTGTCACCGAATTTGACTCTACTGCCAGCACCTCGTCATTCTTAACTATGACTGCGCCAAACGGGCCGCCGCCATTTTCCACGCTGCGCTCCGATTTCTCGGCAGCCATACGCAGAAATTCCATATCTTTATCAGTAATTTTTATTTCCATTTCTCACCTTATTAAAGGAAACGCAAATTTAATGATTATTTCCGAAATGGCAATACCCGCGCACACAATAGTGGGTGCTTTAAATTTAGATACATCTTTTAAGATTAAAAAACACATATTTTTCATCGCTAAAACAGATAAAATTTTTAATTTCGCAATAGAATTTTCAACCTAACCTGATTAATTAACCAAACTAACATCATTATGAGAAAAATTTTTCTTTCTGTGATGCTCCTTTGCGGTTCAAGCATAGGATTCGCGCAATTGATGGAAGTCGGTTCAACTCAAAAAGTTAACCTTCCAGAAGGCGTGAAAGTCGACATGGCTACAATTAGCCCCAACGGCGACTATCTCCTCGTTGCTGACCAGCAGAAGCAAGGTCTTCAGAAATTGGATTTGGCAACAGGACAACTGACCACTGTCACTACAGCTTCCGGCTCGGAATACGACGCAAAAATCCTCGACAACGGCAATACCATCGTCTATCGTGAAACCCAAATCGGCAAAGACCACCTGAAACGTCAGGCATTGAAGTCGGTTAACCTTCAGACTGGAGAAGTGCAGACCATCGTCGACGCCACACGCGAACTCAACGGCGTGGCAGCAAACGGCGACGCAGTCTACGTGGTAAAAGGACGCAAGCTAAAGACAAAAGCTATGGGCAACGCCAAAGCCGACAAGAAAACCCCGGTGGCATTCATTGAATACGGACAGCTGATGCTCACCAGCAACGGCAAGACCGTAACTCTCTCTCCTAACGGAACAGAGGGACAAAGCTATTTGTGGCCTTCGGTTTCTCCCGACGGAACAAAGGTACTCTACTACCTTGCCGGTCAAGGTGCATTCACTTGCAACATCGACGGCACTGACGTGCAGCACATCGGCTACATCCGCGCCGCAAAATGGTATGACAACAACATCGTTGTCGGAATGCACGACACAGACAACGGCGAATTTGTAACTTCATCAGAAGTAATCGCCTACTCTGCCGACGGCAAAGAGAAGCAAGTGCTCAGCGACGCTTCGACAATGGCTATGTACCCTACCGTTTCAGCCAACGGTGAGAAGATTTCGTTTACCACGCCAAGCGGCGAGGCATACATTATTAATGTAAAAACCAAATAGACATGAAGAGCAGACTATTGATGGCATCCGCAATCGTGGCACTCACTTGCGGAACAGCATACGCCGGCAAGACAGCCGACCAAGTCCGTATCTACATCAACCCGGGCCACGGCAGCTGGACTGGCAACGACCGTCCATGCCAGACAATCGGTCGTCAGCCGTACACCATTGAGAATGTGGATACAACAGGTTTCTTTGAGTCGAACACAAACCTTCACAAAGGTTTCGCACTCCTCGACAAGCTTGTAGAGGCTGGCGTACCGTTCGACCGCACCAAAAACCAAACGAACTCTAACCCAGACCGGATAGGCGCAGCCCTCGACATGTCGCAGCACATCGTGATGTCGCACGTCAAGGTTGGTCCGTACCCTGCACACAAAGGCGACGACAACGGCGCATACAACCGTCCGCTGTCTGAAATCCGCGAGGAGGTAGAGGCAAACAACTTCGATGTGTTTATCTCAATCCACTCAAATGCCGCCGGCGAAGGCTCTCCGACAAACTACCCGCTGTTTATCTTCCGCGGCAAGGACGACGAGACCTACTCCGCTCCTGGCAGCAAGGCGATGGCTCAACACATTTGGCCGTATGCCTTCAGCAACGAGCACCAGATGTGGTCATATTATTCAAAAGATAACGCCAACGTGCGCGGCGACCTCGACTTCTATGGTAAAGGAGATGAAACTTCAAACAACGGAACAAACTATATGGGTTATCTCGGCGTGTTGAAACACGGTGTCCCTGGATTCCTTGTTGAAGGTTACTTCCACACTTACCAACCTGCACGCCAACGCGCCATGAACGACGACGTTTGCCGTCACGAAGGCCACCTCTATGCCCGCGGTCTTATTGACTATATGGGATGGAAGGCAGAAAAGACCGGTACTATCTACGGTATCGTACGCGACCTCCACGAGAAATTCAGCCAAGCTCTCTACAAACCGGCAGCACGCACAAACGATGTCTATATGCCATTGAACGGCGTGACTGTAAAATTGTTCAAAGCTGGCGTTGAAGTGGCAACCTACACCACCGACAACGAGTGGAACGGTGCGTTTGTCTTCGACAATCTCGAACCGGGCGAATACACTTTGACTTATACCGCCGAGGGATACAAGGGCGCTACAGAGGAATATCTGAAGCCAGTAACCGTTGAAGCCAACGGAACTGCATACATCAACACATATCTTGAGTCTGAAAGCTATGTTCCTCCGACAGTTGTCTACGAGAACTATCCTGACGAAATTGGCGACAACAAAGCTTACGGCGTTGCCGACAAATACAATGTAGTCGCTGTGGGCGAAGAAACCAGCCCATTGGCCACTCAATTGGAAGGCAAGACTGTGCGTCGTCAGATTATCCGCAACGGTCACTTGTTTGTGCTCGCTCTCGACGCTGCAAACGAGCCGTTTATCTACGATGTGAACCTTGCAGACAACAGCGTGGCTGAAATCAGCACAGAGGGCACAACTCTTGAAGAGAACCGTCAATTGAAGATTTCCGATATCGCATTCACTGCCGACAACGTTCTCGTAGCTACAAGCTACGGTGAAAACCAGTTTGACAACAATCAAGTTGCCTCTGGCGACGTACGCGGCTCTGTGGCAATCTACAAATGGACAAAGAACGACGACGAACTTCCGACAGGCGCTCCTGCGCTCTGGTTCACTTCCCAGAACTCAGGCAACTACTACAACGCATTGACCGGACGCACAATCGCTGCTTCCGGCACAAGCGAAGAGGGATCGATTGTCGTTACCGCACAGACTAAGGGTTCGAGCACATCCATGCGTTTCGTTGAGTTCGGCATCTCTGGGGGAGCTTTGGCTACTACAACATTCATCAACAAAACTGTAACAGCCGACTCCAATTACACTGGCAACAAACTCGGCGACGACTACCAGCTTGTAGTTTCTCCGCTGTCAGAAAACCAGTATGTAATCGATGGTTCAAACACAAACCCTGTTGAATGGCAGACTGCCGGCAACAACACCGACGCTCCTTTGATGGGAACTATTCCTGCGGAGGCGATGGCTCCGGGCGAAAACGGCGCATCATTCTTCAAGTTTGCAGGCAACGACCTTATGGTCGCTCCAGTTGTTGCAGAAGGCAAGGTTGCCGGTTTGAAACTCATAAACGTAACAAACGGCTTCGACAACGCAAAACTCCTCACAACAACAGGCGCAGCTGTAACACCAGCCGAGGCTGCCTACACTACAGCTACAGGTGAAGTTGTCACAGAGAGAAACGCCGACAATGTGATCACCGACGCTTACTTCAACCTCTACCTCGTGCGCGACGGCAAGGTTTCAAAGTTTACAACCAAAAATGTTGAGCAGCCTACTGTAAGCTATGAATATGCTTACAATCTGGCAGCCAATGTGGGCGAAACAGAAACCACATTCACATTCGACGCTACAGGCGCCGCTCCTGCCGCCAACATCGTATTGATGAACAAAGACACCAAGGAGGTTCTCGCAACAGTTCCTGCAGGTGATGTCAAAGAAGGCGCCAATTCAGCGGTTATCGCAAACGAGCAACTCCCTGAAGGCGAATTGGCATGGGGCGTTGAAATCGCCAACCAGAACGCAGCGCGTCCTAACATGGTAGCCTCTGTTCCTGGATTTGCCAAGGCTCGCGGTCTTGTCATCGACAACACTCCAACAAGCCAGTTCTTTGGCAACATCTACGTTGCAAACTGCACAGCCAACGACAAGTATGCCAAGGGTGTCTACATCCTTGACCACAAGCTCAACGTAAGCGAGAAAGCATACGGTGCCGACGGCTATACTGCATCTCACACAGCTTCTCCTTACCGCTTAGGCATCAACGAGAATGGTGTGGTATTCATTTCTGACTGGAACGACCCGACATCAGGCATCCGTCTGCTTGACCCGGCAAACCTCAACGCCAACACGACTGAGGCTCTTCCAAGCTTGTTCAAATTCACGAACCGCGACAACGACGGCCGTCTCTTCAACGGCGATGTTCTGCTTGGCAGTTCAACAACAGCAGCCGCAGTCTACGGCACTGGTGAGAACACCAAACTTTACACATTCGACGAGGACTACAATGCAGACGGAGCCACAGGCAATGTCGTATTGCGCTACGACCTCGGCACAGCATTGACTTGGGACAAGGCTCCATCGGCAATGCTCGGTCACAACATGATGGACAACACCAATGTTGAAATCGTTCCTGACGAAGGCGGCCTGTGGGTTGCACAAAGCCGCGGCGCTGGCAACAACGCTTCCAACTGTCCTTCATTTGTATACATCGACAACGATGGCAACCAGTTGTTCAACTCCGGCTCAATCGCCGACTACCTCAACGGCACAAACGGTAGTGCCCTTGCAATCTCAAAAGACCGCAAGACTTTGGTAGTTGTCGACGCCGACAGCAATTTGGCTGTATTCTCTGTCACTTGGAATGACAAGACTCCTTCGTTGAAGTATGAATACACAGTCAAGACTGGTGGCACAATCACCAACCAGATTCAGTATGACTACGCAGGCAACCTCTACGTTCTCAACCAGAAGTGCCTGCAGGTATGGGCTCTCCCGACCGACAACAACAATGTGACTACTCCTGCCGAAGGAACAATCACTATCGCACACGACGGTGTCGAGAACGTTGCAGCAGCCGCTACACGCGTTTACCCGAACCCGGCAACCGATGTTGTCAACGTTGAGGCTGCTGAGGCTATCGAAAGCATCGCAGTGTTCAACATCTCAGGAGCAATGGTCAACGCCAGCAGCAATGTCAACGGCAACAACGCCACTATCAATGTGAGCGAACTTGCTTCAGGCATCTACTTCGTACGCATCAACAACGGTGCTGCTGTCAGAATCATCAAGAAATAATCACTTTTGATTATTGTTTCGGCGGG
>OBAH01000026.1_pt1 | contig 145457 bp, 123 predicted proteins | sample 1517491 | NCBI WGS metagenome assembly OBAH01 (sample SAMN04571697, study PRJEB22368) | human gut metagenome | biome: human gut; material: stool | host: Homo sapiens | place: Luxembourg | collected 2012-08-03
CCATTCCGAACAGAGAAGTTAAGCCCGCTTGCGCCGATGGTACTGCAATGCAATGCGGGAGAGTAGGTGGCTGCCTTCTTTACTTGAGGTCTTCAAGGTCTAACGACTTTGGAGACCTTTTTTTTGTATTTGACTTAGGTGTATATGTGATTGGTTACCAAATAATGTTAATTGGCTACTATTTCGATTGTTGTTTCAATAAAAAAGAGTATCTTTGCATCGTAAACAAATGTATTGAATTATGGTTGTAGTTAGCACAAGGGACTTTCGCACTAATCAGACTAAGTATCTGAATTTGGCAAAAGCAGGAGAGCACGTAGTCCTAAAATCGCGTGCTGGCAGTTTCCGCATCTTCCCCGATGACGGAGGTGATACCATTGACGCACCGCGCGACTTGATGAAAGAACTCAGAAACGCTTTGACGGAGGTAAAGGAAGCCATTGCCGGAAAACGTAAACTTCAATCTGCTGATAGTTTGCTCGATGAGTTGTAATATTACAGTATCGGTTTCTGACGATTTTGCAAAAGAAGCAAAACGACTCGCAAAGAAATATCATAGTTTTAAACAAGACTACAAGGAATTTCTTGATAGTATCAAAGAGAACCCTCTGCAAGGCGATGAGATTACAAAAAACATACGCAAAATCCGTATAGCTATCAAATCAAAAGGCAAAGGTAAATCTGGTGGAGCAAGAGTCATCACGTTCAATGTTCTTACCAATGTCGAAAATGGTCAGGTTGTTTTCCTTCTTCTCTATGATAAAGAGGATGCTTCAACCGTCAAAGTCAATGTTGTCAAGCAACTTGTTCAAGACATGGGATTTGATATTGAATGGAACCTATAATGAAGCTGTTGGACTCTGACGAATTCCAACAGCTTCTTGTCGTATATTTTCGGAGAGTAAGCCCTAATAGCGGGAATTACATAGCCAAGGGCAAGGGTGTTCACCGTGAGGTGGAATCTGAAAGAAGCCGGCGGCAAACATCTGACCTAACGTACAGAAACTTCATATAAGGCATTTGACCATGGATGAGATTGCCACACAAATCAAAGTCCTATAGCTATTCGGAATGGTTGGTGTAAATGAAGTGGGTATAAGATGGAAAGAATAAGCCCTTATCCGAGGAGGTCTCACGGACATGGCGATTAGTTGCCTTTACGAAAGTCATACCTCGCCAACATGAAACGCTTCCTTATGGAAACAGATGAGTGGCTAAGGCGACGGCTACGTATGTGTATATTGAAGTCGTGGAAGAGGGTGAGAACGAGGATTGCCAACTTGGTAAAGTGTGGTATAGACAAATACCAAGCTTACATGTGGGGCAATAGTCGTTTGGGTTATTGGCGCATAGCTGGCAGTTATATACTATGCCGTGCGATTACCAACGAAAAGTTGAGCAGGGCAGGCTATGCTACATTGATGGGTTCATACATCGAATGGTGCCCAAAGTAGGAACCGCCGTATGCGGAACCGCACGTACGGTGGTGTGAGAGGTCGGAAAACGAAAGTTGGAGAAAAACTACTTCGTTTTTCTCCTACTCGATTTGTCATGTGCATAAGTCTTCCCATGAGTCTTCTCCGCCTCTTTGATAAGAAGACTCATGGTCTAACATGCTCACAGTGAGCTTCTTAGCTAAAAAAATGACACTTGTGACACATTTTCCCAACAATAAAATTATTTATAAGTTTTTTGAGAGAATTAGTATTCAATTCAAATATTTAATGTATATTTGCAGCGTAAGCACCTACATGACCTATTTAATAACTCAAATATTAGCTTATGAAACACTTTGATGTTTTGAGAACTTTGTTCTTATTTTTATTCGTGTTGTTAGTTTATGGTTGTTCTGATATTTTACCAGAACAGGAGGGCTATGCATGTGGTACAATAACTCGGGCAATTGTGTCTGACAACTTTTACTATTATTATAAAGGTAAAAAAGTGCCTCTACAGATAAATCCCAACATGAGGTACGTGGTGACAAAATCAGAAGATCCACAGTCAAACGTTGCAAATTATTCCACTTCTTATTTTGTTAATGTATCGAAAGGTATAAATGTAGACATGTATTCTGAGAAAAATAACATAGACAATATGAAGAAAAATGAGGATGTTGTTTCTGTGGAATATGTCGTTGGTGATAGTATACCAGTGGCTTTGTCGAACCTGTTTTATGTAAAGTTAAAGAGTCAAAGCGATTTGCCTTTGCTTGAAAGTGAAGCGAAAAAAATAGGTTGTATTGTGGAGCATGCTGTGGAAACTGATTCTCGATGGATAAGACTGTCTAACAATAAGGAATCTATATTTGAATCGTCTCTTGATGCCTCTAATTATTTATATGAAACGGGGCTCTTTGATGATGTGGATCCTGGCTTTATTTTCAATTATCAATATAGCAGTACTCCAACAGATGCTTTATACAGTGAGCAATGGGGTGTTAAAAGCAACGCTGCAGACTTTGAAAAAGTATGGGAGACGAATAAAGGCAAACCATTTATAACAACTGCAATTGTGGATGGAGGAATCTATAAAAATCATCCCGATCTTGTTGGGGCAATGCATCCATATGCATATAATTGCTCTACAGGAGGAAGTAACACATCTGTCTCAAGACATGGAACGCTTATTGCAGGAATAATAGCTGCGCAACATAATTCAATAGGCATAGCAGGAGTTGCTCCAAATACAAAACTCATGGATATAAGTTGTTCAATGTCTGCAACTCCGACAATCAGTGAAGAACTCTCAAATGGCATAAATAATGCTTGGCAGCATGGGGCTGATGTCTTGAATTTATCTTTGGGAACTCAAGGTGGTGCAGGTTATGAAAATTTGCATAGTGCATTACTTGAAAACTCTTTAAATAATGCTTTGACAAAAGGTAGAAATGGCAAAGGGTGTATTGTCGTTGTCGCGGCAGGTAACAATCATATCATAGAATATCCAGCATCGGCTAATAGTGACTTTTTGGTTGTTGGCTCAATATCCTCAGATGGTAAACTCGCTGATAATTCAGGAAGAGGAAAACAGTTGGACGTTGTCGCACCCGGTGTTGGCATAAAGTCAACTGATAGCAATGGTGATTACTTCTCTGATGAAGGAACGTCATATGCTGCACCTTATGTGGCAGGATTGGCTGCTCTGATATTGTCAGAAGATTCTTCATTAACTCAAAAACAGGTGTGCGATTTGATAATTGCGTCAACAAAGAATGATTCATGGAATAAAGACTATGGGTATGGATGCATAGATGCTTACAAGGCAATGCAGATATTAAGAGGTACATATTTCGAAATTTTAAATAGAAGGGGTTTTTATAGTATTGCTTATGGAAATTCTGATTATTATGTCAGAACTTATCCTAATACTGGTATTAGTTGGAAATGCAGTGAAGGTCTTTCATTGCGTCTAAATCCGTCTACATATTCAGTATTTGTGGATCCAACTTTTGATAGTAGTAGTAAGCAAGTGTCTTTGTCTGCAAGTTTTAACTATAAAGGTTATCCAGTAAGTTTATTCACCGAATTCACAATGAGGAGAGACCCTATAATTTATGGAATAGAAAAAATGTACGTGTTTGCAGAGGATGGCAGATTGGACTATAAAATCAATTGTGCCGACCCTGACGCTAATGTGACAGTTTCTGGAGAAAATGTAATAGAATTTCCTTATGCTGGAGATGCTAATTATTCAGAACATCCTTCTATGTATTTTTCTGTAGAAACGACTTATTGGGATCATAATAAACAGCATGTGGTTACGATACAAACCAAAAATAAATATTCCGGTGACTGGCAAACATTTGTTGTTGAATAATATTATATTAATTTAAATTTAGGTGTTTATAGTAAAATTTGTTTAACGAGAAGTTTCTCATTCGACAATAATATTGTGAATGAAAACTTGAAAAATTAGAGTAATATGAGAAAATCAAAGATTTTAGTTGCCGCATTTGCGGTGTTGTCGCTAATGCTTGTTGGTGTTTGCACTTCTTGTTCTTCTGATGATGATGACTTCTGGAACGATGGTGACAGTAAGGAGTTGCTTATGGGGGATGAGGTCAGAATCGTGAATCCGTTAGAGATGCATTGCTCAGCCTCACACGACACGACAATGATAGCTTGCTTCTATAGTATGGAGGAGTTGGAAGCAGACCTCGACTATCGTACTGCCGACCAATGGACTACTGGTGTACCAGAACTTAAAAAGGAACTGCCGGATGTTGACTGGAGCAAGCAGACGCTTTTATTGGCAAAGCATTTCAGTAGATGTATTGTGACCTACAAGGATTGCAAGGTGCGTGAGAAGAAAGGCAAGTATTTGGTGGAGTTGTATTATACACCAACTCTGTGTCAGGCGTATGGTGGAATTGGTGCTTATATCGTCATTGACAAGCCAAACATTTCTGCAAAAAACATTTCCATACGTGGAATATCAGTACAACCGGAATAACCTTTATTGGAAGGTGTCAGAAAAAGCATAAATAGAAAAGGGTTCATCCGACATTTCGAGTGGTATGTGTATTACCGCTTTCACTGTTGCATCATATCCTGCTCCAGGATTGTTGTCGAGAACAATTGACGAAATATCCTTGGAGCTGAGTCTGCCGAGTTCTTCGTAGTCAATAAGTCTTTTGCCGTTGATGAATATCAGTGCTTCACCTTTGCCATATACGTTGTATTTCCCGTTATCAGCGTATACGCTCGGTATTTTGGTTATTACGTCGTTGGCAGTTCCTGCCTCACCCAAAGCCGTTCCCTTCACTTGTGCAATGAGTCCGCCGTCGTTCATTGAAAATATCTTGCGTTGGCCTTTCACAGTTATTCACTGCAATGAAGTGACAGATTCTTTAAAAATATGGTCGACCATTGTCCCTATTGTCGTTAAATACAAAATTATTAAGCTTCTTGTTGTTAAAACGACAATGTTGACAATGCTCGACAATAGGATAAGCAACATTGTCCAATGCTCCCATGATTATCATTAATAATATTGTCGACCATTGTCCCTATCGTCGTTAAATACAAAATTATCAAGCCCCTTGTTGTTAAAACGACAATGTTCGACAATGTTCGACAATAGTACAAACAACATTATTCAATGCTCCCATGATTATCATTAATAATATTGTCAATCATTGTCACTATTGTCGTTAAATACAAAAATATCAAGCTCCTTGTTATTAAATACAAAATTATCAAGCTCCCTTGTTGTTAAAACGACAATGTTCTACAATGTTCGACAATAGGACAAGCAATATTATCCATTCCCCACATGATTATCATAAAATCATTGTCAATCGAATATCATAAAATAATTGTCGACCATTGTCACTATTGTCGTTAAATACAAAAATATCAAGCTCCTTGTTATTAAATACAAAATTATCAAGCTCCCTTGTTGTTAAAACGACAATGTTCTACAATGTTCGACAATAGGACAAGCAATATTATCCATTCCCCACATGATTATCATAAAATCATTGTCAATCGAATATCATAAAATAATTGTCGACCATTGTCACTATTGTCGTTAAATACAAAAATATCAAGCTCCTTGTTATTAAATACAAAATTATCAAGCTCCCTTGTTGTTAAAACGACAATGTTCTACAATGTTCGACAATAGGATAAGCAACATTATTCAATGCTCCCATGAATATTATTAATAATATTGTCGACCATTGTCACTATTGTCGTTAAATACAAAAATATCGAGTCCCTTGTCGTGAAATAAAAAAGGAGATGCAAACAGTAAGGGGCAGAAGTATTGATAATAAGTGCTTCTGCCCCTTCGGGATGTCGTGCTTTGGCATTCAGCCCGTATTAGTTGTTTATAAGCTCAGACGACTCTTTTCGTCATTACCAGCACCAGTACCCTTGTATTTGCTGTTAGTAGGATTGAATCTGTAGCTGATGGTCAGTTTCACAGCTTGCGAATCGCTGTAGTTCCATTTGTAGTAACGAAGGCTTGTGCCGTAAATTATGAATGAGTTGCGGGCAGTGCGGAATATGTCCATGCCTTGTAGCTGAATGGTCCATAACTTGATGTTTTTTACCAAGCCTATGTTTATCTGCCAGCTGGGCTTCATCATTACGATATTATTATTGCCGTATGTGTGGGTTATAACATCTGCAGACAACAGATAATTGTCTGGCAGCGACACCGTGTTGTGCAAGCTGGCAAATAGCAATGGATTGTTCAGTTTCTTAGTGCCACCCTGATATGGAATCTTCAGATTCTGTCCCATCAGAGACATGGCAAGTCGTGGCGACCAGATGCCGATACGTGGCGTAAGCGAGAGCGTAGCCGAGTATTTGTTGAGACTTGAACGGTTTGTTGTCGACATTACGTTTATCGGAGTATCAGCCTCGTCGAGCATCTCGACGGTATTTGTTATAGCATCGGTGACATGCTGGAAGCTGACATTCATGTATATCCATCGATAGGATGCTGACATGGTGATGTCGTGAATCATTTCCGGACGCAACAGCGGGTTGCCGCTTTCGTAAGTAAAAGCATCGTCGTATTGCATGTTGCTGCTGAGTTCGCGGTACGAAGGACGACGTGTCTTCATCGTATAGCCGACGTTGATGTTGCTCTTGCCTATAGGGAATGATATAGATGCGTTAGGAAACAGCTTGTCGTAGCTGCGGCTTTGACCTGCCACCCACACATCTTTCTCATAATAGTCGGACACGGTATGCTCATATCTCATTCCTGCTCTGATTTGTGCCTTTCCCAATGGTGTAGAGTAAGAGATGAAGCCGGCATATTTGCTTTCTTCTATATGGTCGTCGGTCGATGCAATAATGTTTTGCTCGTTGACGTATTTCTGTTGTCTGTCGGTGTAGATAAACTCACCGCCTACATCCATTTTTCCCCTGCCTATAGGATGTGAAACCACCAACTTTGAAGCTACCATAGTGTTGTCTTCGTTGTTTGTGCTGTTCACATTCTGCTTGCCCGACTTTTCGCTTTCCTGCTTTATGTTCTGTATACTTTTGGTATGACTTGCAATAATGTCGTTGTCGAACGCGATGTCCCATCTGCCTATTTTACCTCTATAATATATATTATTAAGGTGAGTGGGCTTGTTCTTCCGTCGTGTATCGTCGTCGTAGAGTATCGTTTGCAGAGGTTGACCGTTCTGTTTTACATCTTGCGACTGTATGATGTTGATCTTGTTGTTAGGTGAATGCGTCAGGCTATATGATATGCCGACCGTATGCTTGTCGTTGAATGAGTAGTTTATTCCAAGTTTTGGGCTTATTGAAGCGGTGTTTTTGCCAAGTATCTTTATTTCATTTTGCATGTTCCATGTGTCACCGTTCTTCCATGTCTCTTTAGTGTCCGACTGTTTCTGATAGGTTTGCGTGAAAGAGTAGAAGAGCGAGCCGAATATGTCGAGTCCGCCTTTGCGCCAGTTTATATTCACACCGTCGGTAGTTGATGCATAATGTCCTTGTTGGTACATTGCCGATAGGTTGCCACTAAGACCGTCGCCTACTTTCTTTACAGTTTTTATGTGTATTACCGCTTTCACAGTTGCATCATATCCTGCTCCAGGGTTATTGTCGAGAACAATTGACGAAATATCCTTGGAGCTGAGTCTGCTGAGTTCTTCGTAGTCAATAAGTCTTTTGCCGTTGATGAATATCAGTGCTTCGCCTTTGCCATATACGTTGTATTTTCCGTTGTCGGCGTATACGCTCGGTATTTTTGTAATTACGTCGTTGGCAGTTCCTGCCTCACCCAAAGCTGTGCCCTTCACTTGTGCAATGAGTCCGCCGTCGTTCATTGAGAATATCTTGCGTTGTCCTTTCACTGTTACTCCCTGCAATGAGGTGACAGATTCTTTTAGCATTATTGAGCCTACGTTTCCTGCTGCGTATGTTTTGTATACAGTATTGTAGCCAAGTCGGCTTGCTTTTATGATTGCATTTTTCATGTTGCATGGAATGGCAAATACCCCATTAAGGTCGGTCATCGCACCTGCCACGAACGATGAATCCTTCGGATTTAGCAAGGCTATATTCACAAAGTCGATGGGATTGTTATTGCTGTCAACGACCACACCATGGTATGTGGTGGCAATACTGTCACTGTTAAGGTACCGACAGTTGGATTCAATAGTATATATATTTCCTGTACAATTATGAATGTTTGATTTACCCATTACGGGTAATGTACATGAAATGCAAAGCAGATATAAAAGTGTAGGTTTTCTCATAAGCTATTATGGTATGTTGATTCAACATGATATAAAAAACTGCCGAGGCAACTTTTCCCCGGCAGTATTTTTATTTGGAATAGATAAAGCAAAAAATACCTCCGCATGATCCGCACTCTGTGGCACCTGGTCCATTCCCATTACCTGCTCCAATCAAGCTCTCTTCCAATTTGTCCATTCGGATCTCTTCCTTAGGCATCTCGATAAGTTTGATTTTCTTCATAATAATTGTGTTTTAAAGTAAATGTTTAAGAATCGTAGTCAATATATTCTTTTGCAAATATATAAAAAAAAACATTACTTTAATCTTTTACTATAGCTTTTTTTGTAAAATAGTCTATTTTTTATAACTTTGTTGACAAACTATTATTATGCCTATGAATATTGCATTTATACCAATAAGGAAAGGAAGTAAGGGAATACCAATGAAGAATATGAAGCCTCTTGCCGGTAAACCTTTGACATTTTGGATAGTAGACACTTTACTATCTTCAAATTTGATGGATGAAATTTGGTTGGCAGTAGACTGCAACGAATATGCTAAGCTTGCGCATAATCGATATGTCGACAAGGTTAAGATTTATTTACGTTCGGACGAATCTGCATCAGATAAGGCTTCTGTCATGACTGTATTAGGAGAGTTTATGCGTTATCGAAAGCCACATGACAATGATTGGATATGCCTATTTCAGGTTACATCGCCATTTACAAGTGTTATGGAGATAGCTAAGTTGGTAGATTTGATAAATGAAGAAGTTTATGATTCTATAGTGGCTTGTGTGAGGTTAAAAAAGTTCAGATGGAGTGATGATTGGCAACCTCTTGATTACGATTTGAAAACTAAACCTCGTCGTCAGGACTTTTTTGGATGGCTTGTTGAATCTGGGGCTTTTTATGCGTCAAGGGTTAGCAATTTAAAACAATCGCCTTATATATTATCGGGTAAGGTCGGTATTGTAGAGACTGGGGGCGCAAGCAGCATTGAGATAGACGAAGTGTATGACTGGGCTATGGCTGAGGGTCTTGCAAATTCGTTGTCACGCTAATATTGTTGATATTGAATATTCATTTAAAGAAAGAATTATTTTGTTTAAATCAAGAAAGTTTCCTTTTGTCCGACAGCACGACATAATGCAGTGTGGTGTAGCTTGTCTGACTATGGTATGCCGTTATTTCGGACTCGATATTGAGTTGGATGATGTGGGCGAACTCTGTTTTACGTCAAAACGTGGAACAACCTTGCTTGAAATTAGTACTGCAGCTGGCGAGTTGGGTCTTGATACCATTGCTGCAAAATTAACCATTGATGAATTGGCAAAGTGTCCGATGCCGTGCATATTGTACTGGGATCAGCACCATTTCGTAGTTCTCTATAGAACTGATGGTACACGTTTTTTCTATATCGCCGACCCAGGAAAAGGTCTTGTTAAGTATAGTCGTAAAGAGTTTGAACAACATTGGCTGTCGCTGTCGCTCAATGGTGAGTGTAGAGGCATAGGTATGACCTTGCAGCCCTCGTCAAATTTTGATGCCAATATTTATCGTCGAAAGGAGATGTCTGGTAAAGGTAGCTGGCATTTGTTGACTGACAGTCTTGCTGCTTATCGTAAACCTTTTGTATATATTGCTATCGTAATGTTTTTAGGCAGTATGTTGCAGATGGTGTTGCCGTTTCTCACTCAGTCAATAGTGGATGTTGGTATTAAGGAACAGAATATTGGATTTATCTGGCTCATTATGCTTGGTGAATTCATTATTGTGTTGGGCAAGACTGTCATGGACTTTGTCCGTCGGCGTATATTATTGCACATATCAATGAATATTAATATTAAACTGGTTGGTGAGTTCTTTCTTAAGTTGCTCCGTTTGCCTATGGCTTTTTTTGACACAAAACTCCTTGGCGACCTCCTGCAACGTATGAATGACCACAATCGTGTGCAGACATTTCTAACAACGCAATTTCTTGGTATGGCTTTCAGTGTCCTTACCTTTATTGTTTTTGGAATTGTACTTCTTGTCTACAACCGTCTTGTATTTATAGTTTTCATGCTTGGAAGTCTTGTATATGCGGTTTGGGTTGCTGTTTTTCTTGGTAAACGTAAAATTCTTGACTATGAATTGTTTGATAGACAGGGTGAATGTCAAAATAAAACTTATCAGCTTGTTACTTCTATGCAGGAGATAAAACTACAGAACTGTGAACAACGACGTACTGAAGAATGGCAAGAACGGCAACGTGAGTTGTTTGATGTTCAGCTGAAATCACTTCGTTTGCAACAGTCGCAAGAAGGTGGCGCTGTGTTTATCAATGAATTGAAAAACATACTCGTCACCGTACTTTCAGCTACTGCTGTAATAAATGGTAGTATGACCCTTGGCGGTATGCTTGCTATTCAATTTGTTATTGGTCAACTTAATTCTCCTGTGAGTCAAATGGTGGCTTTTGTGTATTCGCTTCAAGATGTAAAAATATCGCTCGACCGTATTAACGAAGTTCATTTGCGCAGAGAAGAAGATGAAGGATGCAAAAGTATGGACATCGAAAAAACGACTTCTGATATTTTTGTTACTAATCTTTCTTTTAAATACACTCCAAATGCGATTGAGAATATTCTTGATGACATTTCTATAAACATTCCAAAGGGTAAGATCACTGCTATTGTTGGGGCAAGTGGATGTGGAAAGACTACACTTATAAAGTTGTTTCTTGGATATTACAAGTTATCGAAAGGGATGATAAGTATCGGAAATCAAGACTTGATGTCAGTAAATATGAAAGCATGGCGCAGACGCTGTGGAGTAGTGATGCAAGACGGTGTGATTTTTTCTGAGTCAATCGCTCGAAACATAGCGGTTGACGATGGTTGTATAGATTATGAACGCCTTAAAAAAGCTGCTTATATAGCTAATGTTACAGATTTTGTGGAACGTTTTCCTTTGAAATATGATACTATAATAGGAAATGATGGCATACAATTGAGCAAGGGACAAAAACAGCGTATTCTCATAGCTCGTGCTGTGTATAAGAATCCTGACTATATTTTTCTTGATGAGGCAACAAACTCGCTTGATGCTACAAATGAATATGAGATAGTAGACAAATTAAGCGAATTCTATAGCGGACGCACTGTAGTTGTTGTGGCTCACAGAATGTCAACTATTAGGAATGCAGATCAAATTATTGTCATGAAGCATGGCAGAATAGTTGAGGTAGGAACTCATGATACGTTGCTGGCAAATCACGCATATTATTATGAACTTGTGAAATCTCAGATTTAAATTAAAAAAAGACAGAGAATAATTTGTTTGGTGTAATTAAAATGTTTACATTTGCAAATGATAATCATAATCCTATTTTTATATAACTAATAAACTGAATTACTAATTCTTAAAAAACTACATTATGAAGAGAATCAGAATTATAGAAATGCCTAAAGAAGAAGTTCGTCTTGACGTATTAGAGAAGGCTCTGATTGAAGCTGGTGACAATTGTGGTACTTATTCACCATGTAAAACGGAATCCGGAGCAATGAGGAATAAATGTGTGAGTTTTAACTCAGCACCTTGTGCTTGTGGAGGGGGATTATTCTGTGCTTCATATATATTCTAATATGTAAAAGTGCATCTCAATGGAAAAATGGTCAAGGTATAATTATATGTTTCATCGAAATGGGACATTTCTTCTATATAATTCTCTGTCAAATTCTTTTGTGGAATTGTCAGAGGAAGACTATAATTGCATATCGGAATGTATCAGTAGATGCGATGTAAATGGAATCGATGACGATTTGAGGGAGGATTTGCGTGAAATAAAGACGATAGTAAAGAATGACGATTTCGAAATATCGAAAATAAGGTATAGTAACCTTGTACGCCGTTTCTCAAATACTAATCTTGCTTTGACCATTAATCCGACATTGGGATGTAATTTTGGCTGTCCTTATTGCTTTGAGGGTGACCACAAGACGTCGCCTCGAATGACTGATGAAGTTGAGGACGCAATAATTGAATTCATAAAGAGGCATTCGCTTGCAAAGACGTTGAATGTAGCTTGGTTTGGAGGCGAGCCTCTTATGGAATTCTCAAGAATACAGACATTGACTCATAAAATGCTCGCTCTCGGAATAGAGTACAAGGCATCGATGATAACAAATGGATATCTTTTCAATGTGGAAAAAGCAAAAGCTTTGAGCGACTTGAAAATAAGCTTTGTACAGATAACTTTAGATGGAACAAGGGAAACTCATGATCAAAGGCGCTATCTAAAAGGTGGACATCCTACTTTCGATAGAATCATAGAGAACATAAAGCTTTTGGCTGAGCACGCTCCGGAAACGTCTGTAAGCATAAGGGTGAATCTTGATGAGTCAAATGCTGATCGTTTTCTTGACATATATAATTATGTAAAGAATCTACATCTGAAAACAGTATCTATACATCCGGCTTTTGTGCGTGACTATAGTGATTGTGCAAACTCATGTGCCATGGATTCTAATAATCAATTTGTTTTTGTTAAAAAACTCTTTGAGAAGCATGGTATGGTATTCTCCAGTTTTTATCCTTCTGGCAATCGCATTGAATGTGGTATACGCAATATGAATGGGCTGGTAATTGGTCCCTTGGGTGAATTGTATAAATGTTGGAACGATGTAGGTAAAGAAGAAAAGGTTTACGGTTCAATATTTGGTGAAATCAGCAACGAAGAGGTGTTAATAGACTATCTGATGGGAGCCGATCCGTTTGATGATCCAAAATGCCGAAAGTGTATTCTGTTGCCTGTCTGTTCAGGAGGCTGTCCTTACGACCGACTTCAGACACTGAAAAATGGAGAATCTGATACTTGTCCTCTAATGATGGATAATATTGAAGATTATCTTTGGTATCACTATATATTAAAGGAAAAGATGATAAACAATAAAAATTAATAACCTAAAATAAGCTCATGAATAATGATTATGTCATACAATTCCACACTGAACTTGAAGCCGTAGTTGAGGCAGAGGTGCGAGGTGTTGCCGAAAAAGTCCGCGGTGCATGGATGGTCGGAGGATGCGATATGTCTAAACCCGTCATTAATTTCATGTGGTATCGTTACCTTGGATTGCGTGAGGCTTATATAGCTAACAAAGGTGATGCGGAAACTTTTCAGACAATCAGACAGTCTCTTGGAAATTTGCTGGTTAAACAATACAATATCGATGATAACATAGCAGAGAATAAAGCATGGGAAGATATACTAAAGGATGAGTGTGGTAAGATACTTTTTTTTGCTTCATCCCCAAGGATTGTTGAATATCTGCGTCCGGTAATATGCTCAATGGATGAATATTTTGTCTTGCTTACTCCTTGTGAGGTGGGTTATATAGACGAATTACCAGATTGTGCAACTGTTGTAAAATTCACATTTTCAAACATTGACATATATACGAACGAACTTCTTGCACAAAATTTTCAGCTTGTTTATCGCTTTGCCAATACGATAGGTAATTATATACGTGCATTAAAGCCTCGTTTGCTTGTATGTATGGATGGTTGCCAGACAGAATATGAAATGGCGGCTTTGTTTTGTAGACAGCTTAATATTCCATCTGTATGTATTCAGCAGGGGTGGCCTTCTATGCTACATGAAGGATTTCATGATATGCCTTATACGTATTTCTTTACTTGGGGCAAAGGGTTTAATTCATTGTGGAAGGCGAGAAACAGGAATGTAAATTTTATAGATACGGGTTATCTATATGATGTTAAGGACGGAGGAGCGCATTCTGCCATTACATTCTTTCTGCAAGCACCAGTGTTTCTTCTTACAGAAACTTATCTGAATCGTATGTATAAGCTTATATCGATTGTAGCAGAGCGTTATCGTGATAATGTTATAATGGTAAGAGAACACCCTGAATATAAGGCAACAGACCGTCAGAAAGAAGAATGGAAAGCATATTCCAATATTCGGAATGTTAGTGATATGCCGCTTGCTGATGTGTTTGCGCAGACCTATATATCAGTGTCGTGCTTCTCGTCATCAATAATGGAAAGCGTTGTTCACGGATGTGTGCCGTTGGTTTTCTCCCCGGCAATTGGTGCACGTTACAATCCTGATATAGAAAATGAAGGCTTGGGGTGGATTGCAGAAGATGAAGAAACTTTTCTTGCAAAACTTAATGAAATAATGTACAAAAAGTATGAGCAAATTGTTATCAGAGAAAATAATAAATGGTTTGAGAGTACTGGAATAGATTCCGTTTGTACGACAGTCGGAAGAATAAAAGAATTGGCAAAATCTGTATATTAATAACAAGAACCTATATTTATGAAACTAACTAAAAAAGATGTAATGACAAAACCTGGAATTTTGCATTATACCCCACAATTAAATAAAGCGTTATATTGTCGTTATTGTTTGATATTGGCGTTTATGCTTGGGTTATGTACCATCTCTTTTGCCCAAAAAGCTAAGGTTACGATTACGGGAATGGTATATGACAAAAATTTTCGTACTCCGCTTTTAGGTGGTATGGTGTATTTGCATGATGATAGTGGTTGTATTATTGACTCTTGTGAGATAGGAAAGACTTCATTATGGTCGCAACAAAAGCGTGATTTTGTTAAGCAGCCTGACTGGAAGTTTTTAGTAGAGCATAAAGCTGCCAAGTATTCAGTGGAGATAACATATCCCAAATATGAATCACATTATTTACAGGTTGATTTGTCTGATTTAGGTAGACGACAATTTAATTATCCTGTCGAGGATGTGTTTATGACGAAGAGTGCAGTCAAGCTAAAGGATGTGGTTGTTACTGCCACCAAGGTGAAGTTCTACAACAAGGGCGACACATTGGTATATAATGCCGATGCTTTCCAGCTTGCTGAGGGTTCAATGCTTGATGCGCTTGTCGATCAGTTGCCGGGAGTGGAACTGAAGGACGGCGGACGAATATATGTAAATGGTAAATTTGTAGAGAATCTGACGCTTAACGGCAGAGACTTCTTTGGTGGTAACCATCAGTTGCTGCTTGAGAATCTTGGTGCGTATACAGTGAAGGACATTGCTGTATATGACAAACTGGGCGACCGTAGCCAATTTGTGGGCAGAGAACTTCCCGGCGACAAGATGTTTACTATGGACGTGCGCCTGAAGAAAGAGTATCTTGAAACATGGATGCTTAATGCTGAGGCAGGTGGTGGTACGCACGACCGCTATATGGGACGTTTGTTCCTGGCGCGCAATACCAGCCATTCATCAATAGGTATGTTTGCTAATTTCAACAATCTTAGCGATCAGGGGCGTCCAGGACAAAATACTCTTTGGCAGCAAGCCAATAAGGGTGAAGGTGAGCAAAGGGTTCAGCATGCTGGCATGACATATAGTGTCGACGGCAGTAGGGCTGGGATAAAAAATAGTGGCGATGTGCTTTTCTCGCGTATATTCACGGATGTAGCGCGCAACACAATGCGCACCAACCTCATGCCATCAAATACAACACATGAGTACTCTTACTCCAATTCTCACACCGATGCGCTGTTTCTCGGACAGGCTCATACGCTGAATTTGAAAAAGAAATATTGGTTAGGAATGGTGCTTGAGCGTGTCAATTATCGTAAAAACAATAATACGCTGGGAAGTGTGGCTGCTGCTTTCGACAAGGAACAGACTGAAATGAACCGTAGAATAATAGAAGATTTGTATACGACAGGATCTGCCGAATGGAGCAAGTCGCTTATAAACCGCACGCTAAATGAGGATATTGTTAAAGGACATAACTTGTTGGCAGATTTTAATATGCACAATTTTTTCAAGTTCAAGAAGTCGTCTGACGATTTATTGGTTACTATTGGAGGTAACTACACAGAAGCAAAAAATGAGCGTTTTAATCAATATCAGATAGACTATGGACAAGTAGAAAAAACAGGTTTGCGACTCAACGATTATTACAATCGTCCCATTAACAGTTATAATGTTAAGGTTGGGTTTAGCTATACCTATTCTCTCATTAAGTCGGGATATGTTCAGATGGAATATAATTACACACACAGTGGCAAGAATACCGATAGCTATCGCTACCGTCTTGACCGTCTTGCTGAGCAAGGTGTATTTGGAACAGTGCCTCAAAACTATGTTTCGGCGTTAGACCCGTTGAATAGTTACACTGCTCATTATGATACAAATAATAATAATCTTGTATTGGTGATTTCTCCACCTTCGTTTATCAAGAATGTAAGTATGGAACTTCGCCCTACATTGGATTATAACATCGAGTCGCTGCGTTATAAGCGTGACGGAAAAACATTTAATGTGAAGAAGAACTTCTTGTTGCCTGGATGTTATGAAGATTGGACATATTTGAAATGGAGTATCGGTAGATATGAAGGTGCATTCGGACCGGGCGTAAGACATTCTTTAAGCCTTAAGTATAATCTGGAATCGCATGCTCCGGAACTGATGGACATGGTGCCTGTGACAGACGATGCCGATCCGCTGAACATATATGTTGGCGTGAGCGACCTTAAGGTAGAGATGAATCATCGTCTGAGCTTGAATTGGGAGTATCGTCCTAAGCGTGCCAACATCAACAATACGCTGCGTCTTGTCTATGATTTTACTTCCAACGCCTTGACACGAGGCTATGACTATGACGAGCGTACAGGTGTGCGCACATGGCGTTCGTACAACACTGACGGCAACTGGATGCGCTATGCCACCAATACGTTCTCGCTGGTGTTTGGCAAGAACCGACAGTTCACATTGTCAAGCGACACGCGCGTAGAGAACAGTCAGGCTGCCGATGTGATAGGTACCAACGAGAAACCTGCTGCACAGTTTGCCATAAGAAACTGGCTTGTTTCCGAAGGACTCAAGCTTGCATGGCAGATAGGCAAGCAGCAGATAGGTCTCAATGGTTCATTCATCTGGCGCAATACCAGTTCTGAGCACGACGACTTTGCTTCGTTCCACGCCACTAATGTCAATTGTGGTTTGACAGGCCAGTTTAAGTTGCCAGGCAATATCGGCTTGAGTACCGACTTTACGCTCTACTCGCGTAATGGCTATGCTGACAGCCGCCTTAACACCAACGACTTTGTGTGGAATGCCCGGTTGAGCTACGCCTTTGGCAAGGGACGTTGGGTGGCAATGCTTGACGGCTACGACCTGCTGCATCAACTCAGCAACGTGACTTATGGCATTACCGCACAGGCACGTACCATATCATATACCAACACGCTGCCACGCTACTGTTTGCTGCACTTGCAGTACAAGATTAACATTACGCCGAAAGTCAAGGGACGAAAGTAGGCGAAACATAATAGTAACATATATAAAAGGAGCTAAGGAACGCTGTTCTTTGGCTCCTTTTATTATATTATGACGAATGAAAGTGAAGATATAATGAATTAAGTTAAAAAAATAACACGAAAAACTTGTGTAGTTTGACAAATAATGTGTATCTTTGCAATCAGTTATAAAAATAATTTATAAACTAACCCGAAACATTTATTTACTGAGTACTAAACTCTATTATTAATTATAATTTTACTATCTATGAAAATCAAAATCAAGCACATTTTGATGATGCTGTTATGTATTTCAGTATCGTCGATGATGTTGGTTTCGTGCAGTGACGATGACGAGAGCGTGATGGGCCCGGTTGCTATCAACTCATGTCAGTACACCGCCACGGAGGTGACACCTATTTGGACTTTGGTTCCTAATGACAATTGCGAAGGCTACGTAGTAACGCTCTACAAGGGTACACGTGCCAACGTTGGTGAGAAGGTTGAGGAGAAGAAGCTCGACTATCGTACATGCAAGTGTACATTCAGCGGTCTGACACCCAATACACAGTATGTCATTTCTACCCAGGCCATTCCAAGCGCAAAGAGTGGCTTCAGCAGTGCGCAGATTTACTGGAAGGAATTTACCACCAGAGCCCAGTAATGGTGTGATTAAAACCTAAACATGTGTAAATAGAGCAGTATGAAAAATATTAACTTTAAACTCGGACTTGTGGCGATAGCTGTTACGGCATCTCCACTCGGCACATTTGCTACTACTACCGGCAATCCTGCAGTAGTGAATTTATTACCCCCCCAGCTGGTGTAACCTGCACTGGTGTAGTGCTCGATAATACGGGCGAGTCAGTTATTGGTGCCAGCGTTAAAGTGCTTGGCACAAAGATGGGCACCGTCACCGATATGGACGGTAAATTTACCCTTGCTAATGTTGCTAAGGGAGCAACAATCGAAATTTCTTATATAGGATATACTCCGCAGCAGGTGAAGTTCAACGGCACTCCGTTGACTATTACTCTTAAGGAAGATGCCAAGGCACTCGACGAAGTTGTGGTAATGGGTTATGGTGTTGCCCAGAAGCGCGCCAAGGTAACCAACTCTATCGCCAAGGTTAGTGAGAAGACCCTCACTGTAGGTGCTAACGCCAACCCTGCACAGGCTCTTGCCGGTGCGGTGTCAGGTGTTAAGGTTGACATCACCTCGGGTAGCCCAGCAGCTACTCCTTCTATCACCATCCGCGGTGGTTCGAACTACGACGGTGGTTCGAACGAACCTCTTGTTATTGTTGACGGCGTAATCCGCAGTTCTTTGTCTGACATCAACCCCAACGACATCGAGTCGATGGACGTAATGAAGGATGCCGGTGCCACTGCTCTTTATGGTGCACGTGCCGGTAATGGTGTTATCATCATTACCACAAAGCAGGGTAAGAGTGGCAAGGCTGATGTTACATTCAATGCCAAGGTGGGTTTGAACTATTACAACCTTGGCTACAATATGTGTTCAGACGAGGATTACCTCTATTATTATCGCCTTGCGCTCCAGAACTGTGAGTGGACATTGCCTGGCGGAAAGTATGCATCATCATATAACTCAAACCTCTATGGTACAAACAATCCCGGTGGTATTGGCCGTACAGAGTTGTCGCAGGGACAGTCGTATAACATTCTGCGCAAGACCGACGACAACGCTTACCTCCTGCAGAAGGGATGGAGCGAGATGCTCGACCCTGTAAGTGACAACTACATTCTCTATCGCAACATCGACCCGCTGGAAATGAACGGACGCAAGCCTTATGTTACTCAGGACTATAATGCCAGCATTTCGGGTGGCAACGACCGTGGCCGCTACTACGCCAGCCTTGGTCTGTATGATGCCGACGGTTTCGTCAAGGGCACATTCTACAAGCGCTACAACTTTGCGTTGACTGGCAGCTATAAGGTTACAAAGTGGTTGGAGGCGAACTCAGTGTTCAACTACACCCGTGCCAACTGGCTGAATGATGACCCGATGCTTAATACCAGCTACTTCATGAACCGTGGTATGGCTTTCAAGTTCGTACGCTATCGCGATGAAGACGGCAATGATTTGTATGGTACCGGTGGTCCGACAACCAACATAAACGTAAACAAGGGCAACTTCGATCGCGACTATCAGAGCGATAAGTTTGCTATGACACAGTCGCTTACCGCTACGCTTTTGCCCGGACTTACATTGAAAGGCACCATGAGCTGGTTCTACAACGAAGAGTACGATGAGTCATTCAACCATCAGTATATCAATAGTCAGGCAGGTGCAGTTAATCCTGACGGCAACAATGGTGTAAACCGTAGCTATAATACAAGTGCTTCGTTCTCACGTATTTTCGACCAGACCTACAACGTTGTTGCTAACTTCAACCGTACGTTTGACGACAAGCACACTGTAAACGTAATGGCAGGTACCGAGTTCTACAAGCGTCGCTATCGTGGGTTCAGTGCTGGTGGATATGGTGCTCCTACAGGTTACTTCCCCGGTCTCGGTCTTACCCAAAACGATGCCGACGTTCAGTCGCGCACTATGAGTTCGTTCCATTACGAGGAGGCTATTATGTCATATTTCGGCCGTGCTGAGTACGACTATATGGACAAGTATCTCTTCGCTGCTACATTCCGTGCCGACGGTTACTCACGACTGGTCAACAACAAGTGGGGTACATTCCCCGGTGTATCAGCCGGTTGGGTATTCAGCAAGGAGAACTTCTGGAACAAGCTTGGCTTGGAGAACATCATCAACTATGCTAAGTTGCGTGCCTCTTACGGTTTGAACGCCACTATCAACAGCTCATACCTTGGCTACTACACCCTGCAGGGAGAATACAGCGCCTACAAGTATGACGGCGTATACGGCTACCGAATCAGCACACTGCCTAACCCGAACCTGAAGTGGGAGAAGACACGTACAGCTGAAGTCGGTCTTGACCTCGGTTTCCTCAACAACCGTTTCAATCTCGGCTTGACTTACTACAACCGTCTGACAATGGACAAGTATTCTGCTCTGTCATTGCCAAGAACAACAGGCTTCTCTACCGTTACATACAACAACGGACAGTATCGCAATGCTGGTATCGAGCTTGACTTGCAGGGCACTCTGCTGCGCACACGCGATTTCCAGTGGACATTGAATGCCAACATCACCTACAATAAGAACACCATCGTGAAGTTGCCAGAGAACGGTTTGGCAAACAACCGTCAGGGAGGTTATGAGGTTTACACAGGCAATGGCGACGAGACTCACTATGTAGGCGGTTATCAGGAAGGTCAGACTCCGGGCAGCTTCGTAGGTTACGGCGTGGTTAAGATGGCACGTTCGCAGGCTGATATCGATGCTCTTGGTAATTATATTGACACAGGTACATCTAATGGTGCTGCTGTATACGCCAATGAGGAAGGTCGTCAGCGTCTGTTGGCAATGGGCTACACCAACCTTGTACAGATTATGCCTGGTGACTTTATCTATGAGGACCGCAATGGTGACAACTGGGTAGAGTCAAAGGACCGCAAGGTGCTCGGTAACCTTACTCCGAAGTGGACAGGTGGTTTCAACACCACATTGACATGGAAGGGTCTGTCGCTCTATGCACGCTTCGACATGGGCTTCGACTTCCAGGTGTATGACTCGAACATAGCCTTCTGGCTTGGTGAGGCTCAGGGTGCAATGTCATTCAACGACGCTGTACGCGACACATGGACACCAGACAACCCCGGTGCCAAGTATCCGCGCGTGGTATGGGCTTCGCAGTATGGTACCGACAACTACATCCGTACCAACTCGTTCTTCACACAGAGCGGTAGCTACTTAGCTTGCCGCGAGTTGCAGCTCTCTTACGCTCTGCCAAAGAGCATCTGCCAGAAGTTAGCTTGTCAGGGCATAACAGTGTCGGTAACTGGTCAGAACCTTGGCTACATCAAGTCATGTACAATTCCATTGCCTGACAACACCACTTATACAAGCGGTAACACAGCAGGTTGGGGTGGTACATACAACGTGCCGCGTACACTGCTCTTCGGACTTAATGTCAAATTCTAAACAATGGTTATACACTATATTTAAATATTGATTAATATATGAACAAATATATAAAGACTTTGGCAATTGGCCTTATGACGGGAGCAAGCGTGTTGACCACATCTTGTAATCTCGACTATAAGCCTATCGACAACTTCAGTGCCAGCTCGTTCTGGGGAAGCCAGACTGAGTTTGAAGGATTCATCACTGCCATTTCAAATCAGTTCCGCTCAGCCAACGCTTCAAACGTGCTGTTCTATGCAGGCGAGTTGCGTTCGGGAGTGTTTGAGATGGCTACAATCGACGGCTCTGGAATTCTTAACAGTGAGCCTTTGCAGAACATCTATGATGCCGACCATCCGCAGTTCAGCACTTTCGGTGGCTACTACGGCTTCATTGCTAATATCAACGAGCTTATCTATCGTTGCAACAATACCAACGTGCTCAGCGACAAGGTGAAGAACGGACTGCTCGGTATGGCTTACGGCTATCGTGCATTCTCATATTTCCAGATGTATCGTATGTATGGTGGCGTAGTATTGCGCACTGAGCCTGATGTAATCCTTGGCAACTATGAGGCAACCCTGCTCTATAAGGGCAGAAGTACTGCCGAAGAGACCTTGAATCAGATTAAGGAAGACATCAAGACTTCGTTGGACTACTTCGCTCAGACCGACTATGTGTACAGGAGCTCAAGCAAGGACTACTACTGGACAAAGGCTGCTACAGAGATGCTTGCCGGTGAGGTATATCTTTGGTCGGGTAAGGTTGAGACTGGCGACCACAAGGCTAATGCTGCCGACGTGGCTACAGCTGCTACCTACTTCAACAACGTGATAAACAACTATGGCTTCGACTTGCAGGATGATTTCTACAGCGTGTGGACAAAGCCTCACAACAAGGAGTCGATATTCAGCGTATGCTATAGCAGCGAGAACGACGGTGCTTACTATAACGTACCTCCTTTCCAGTTGCTCTGGGCGAGAACCACAGGTACCTCATACCTCAACTATTGGACCAATATGGACCAGGAAGGCTGGGGACACGTTAAGGGTGTAGCCAACCGCTTCGGTCAGTGGTACAATAAGGAGACTGGCAAGTCGGCTAATATCGAGATTTGGGACAAGTGTAACTTCGGTCCTTGCCGCTACACTTACAAGAACTCTCTCTACTATCAGTTTGACGAGAACGACTCACGTATCAATATGTTCTATCCGCAGTGGAACCTCACTCAGGAGGAGCGCGACAACGGCATTAACTATCTTGACAACTTCGATCCGAAGGATGGCAAGCATAAGCTGGCTGGTACATTCGTTTGCAAGTTCCGTCCGTCAATACCAAGTGGTAGCACTACCTATCAGATGGTGGTTGACATGCCTATCTATCGTCTGGCTATGGCTTATCTCTATGCCGCTGAATGTGCCAACTATGCTGGCGACAACGCAGCTATGGTTAAGTACATCAACAAGGTGCGCGAGCGTGCTTATGGCGAAAACTGGGATGAGAACGTTTATGGCTACAAGGCAGGCGACTTCAAGGCTAACGAAACCGCTCTGATGCGTGAGTGGGACAAGGAGTTCGTAGCTGAGGGTCAGCGCTGGTGGAACCTCCGTCGTCTGACAACCGTTAAGGGTGGCACACAGAAGGATCACTTCGTATTCCAGCCTGAGGGATGTCTTGGCTTTGGTCTTGACACTGCCAACAACCCATGGATGACTGACATCAACGGCAACCTTATAGAGACAAATGTTCCTGTGCTGAACGGAACAACACAGGATGAGCATCTGCTCCTCTGGCCTCTCGACAAGGGCTTGTTGGGTTCAGACGCGGAATTGGCTGACCAGCAGAATCCCGGCTACTAAGAAGCCTGCATAAAAGTAAAATAGGAATATAAATATGTGAAAGTTTGCAAGTCATCCGCTTGTCTTGAAATAGCATGTCGCAAGCAAGCGCTGACTTGACTGTCAGAAACGGAAGCAGGCGAGAACCTTTGGTAGGCGTATCAAATGCTTCTGTTTTTATTTTCTTCTCTTTGAGAAATGGTTTATATGGTTGGGGGCTAAATCGTATTTAGTCCCTTTTTTTATGACTTCACTTGCGCTATATTATCTTTGCACACGCTATACATTACCCTTGCATATTCTATACATTACCCTTGATTTCTCCGTTCCAAGTCTTTGAACGTGCGTTCCGTGACACTGAACGGAACTTTATATTGTTATCAATGCATTAGTGTTCCTATATTGACTGTACATATAATCAATATATAGCAAGTGTTCTTTGGCTTGTTAGCATTATTTTATTAACTTTGTCGCTATGAATTATAAAGTTCAGCGTTATTTGCATTGGCTGCGCCGTATTAAGTATTGCCGCGGTTTTGGCGTGCAGTCGCCCTCGGCTTATCGGTTTATCCGTTATGTCATCAACGAGCATTATCCTTATTATGCTTACGATGAGTTGCGGAAGGAGCTGCCACGTCTTGATTCGCTGACACGCAAGCGTATGGAACTTTATTTCCGTATATCCAACTTCCGTCAGGCTTCGTTGTGGTTGGACTTCTGTGAACGCAACGATGTTATTGCAACTTATGTAGGTCGAGGATGCCATGCCACACAGGTTCGTCGTATTACGGATTTGCGGCAGATTACAGCTGATGACAGGATAGAAGTGCTGCGTATCTGTCCTACAGCCGAAAGTGAGGCCGTGCTTGAAGCTGCATTGCAACAAGCAGACGACCACACCTTATTTATTATAGAGGACATAGGCTACAACGACACTGCCAAACGCATGTGGCAGAAATTGCTGGAGAGCGACATTACAAGCGTCAGCTACGATTTGTATTATCTTGGCATTGCCTTCTTCGACCGCAAGCGCTACAAGAACAACTATATTGTGAACTTTTAGAATCTACGAAATGAAATTTTATACTAAACTTGGAGATGACGGCTCAACGTCGCTTTATGGCGGTCGCCGAGTGATGAAGGATGACATTCGCATTGAGGTGAGTGGCGAGATTGACGAGCTGAACGCCCATATCGGTTTGCTGTCTGCAATGGTTGAAGGCGATGTATCGGAAATACTCGATGAGATACAGGCCCGATTGTTTATAGTAGGAGCAAGTATGTCGTCTATGGCAGATGGTAGTTGGCGGGTAGGCAAGGAAGTGAAAGGCGAGAGCAGCTTGAGCGATCTTGAACTGGCACGATTGGAGCAGGAGATTGACCGTTTGCAAGCAGCCGTTCCCCAACTTGAAACCTTTGTTCTGCCCGGTGGAAGCGCCAAGGCAGCCCAGTCGCACGTGTGCCGAACCGTATGTCGAAGAGTGGAGCGTAGGCTGGTGGCATTAAGTCGTGACGTTGAGGTAGATGCGTTGACAATGCGATTTGTCAACCGATTGTCCGACTATTTTTTCAGTTTGGCTTTATATTTAAACTTTATTGAAGGTTACGACGAAAAAAAACTCTATATTACTTGCAAATAATACAAAAATTACTATTTTTGCAGTTGAAACAAGGGGTATATGGCTATTACGTCAAAAGCCCAATGAAAAATGGCTTCGCTACAATAGATGAAAGCCTCTTTGAAAAACATTAAATTTTGAACCGTAAAAAACTTTAGACTATGTATTGGACACTTGAATTGGCTTCCAAACTGGAAGACGCACCCTGGCCCGCAACAAAGGACGAACTTATAGATTATGCAATGCGCTCTGGCGCTCCCCTCGAAGTACTTGAGAACCTTCAGGAGATAGAGGATGAGGGCGATGTATATGACAGTATCGAAGATTTGTGGCCGGATTATCCTACAAAGGAGGACTTCCTCTTCAACGAGGACGAATACTAACAGCTATGAGTTGGCTGCGCGCCAGCTTAAAGCACAAAAATATAAGCGGTATAGAGATTTCGTAAAGAAATTTCTATACCGCTTTTTAGGTCTTTGTAGGTTTTGATTGATTAGAATATGGAGATTTTGCAGACAAGTGATTATTCCAAACATCAAAAAAAAGCATATTATACTCATTTTCAGATAAAAAGCATTACCTTTGCTTCCGGATTTTGTCACAAGTGACAATTTTTAGAATAATATGATAGTAAACAGAAGTAAATATATAGACCAATTAGTACGTTCAAAAGAGAATGGACTGATAAAAATAGTCACTGGACTACGCCGTTCTGGCAAGTCTTTCCTGCTAAAAAGAAACTCTTTCGCCAGCATTTGCTTAATGAGGGAGTTACAGAAGACCATATCATAATCATTGATATGGAAAGTCGTAAGAACAAAAACTTTAAAGACCCAGATTTTTTGCTTGATTGGGTTGAAAAAGAAATGAAGGACGACTCTACTTATTATATTATCATTGATGAAGTGCAGGAAGTCAATGACTTTGTTGAGGTTCTTTCAACATTATCGGTGACAGAAGGAACGGATGTATATGTCACTGGCTCAAACTCTCGCTTTCTTTCATCAGACGTGGTTACGGAGTTCCGTGGCAGAGGTGATGAAATTCATGTTTGGCCTTTGTCGTTTGCAGAGTTTATGTCTGTTTATGAAAGTTCAAAGGAAGAAGGATGGGCTGAATATCTGATGTTTGGAGGTCTGCCACAACTTCTCACACAAGTTGGTGACGACAAAAAAGCTGACTTTTTGCGTCGTCTGTATCGCACTGTGTACCTTAGAGACATCTACGAGAGAAATCCGATAGAAATGAAAGCTGAATTTGAAGAACTCTCAAAGACAGTGGCATCAAGTATCGGTGCACCAGTTAATGCGCAGAATATAGCAAATACATTCAAGTCTGTCAGTAAGGTACAAGGTATCAGTGTTAAGACCATTTCCATGTATTTGGGATATATGCAAGACTCATTCCTGATAGAGAAGTCTGAACGGTATGACATCAAAGGAAGAAAGTATATTGGCGCTCTTTGCAAATACTATTATCAAGACATAGGTTTACGCAATGCGATTCTTTCATTCCGCCAAAACGAGACAACGCATATTATGGAGAATGTCATTTACAATGAAATGCGTATGCGTGGCTGGCTTGTTGATGTTGGCAATATCTTTCATCGTGTTAGGAATAAGGCAGGCAAACAGCAACGTGTAACACTTGAAGTCGATTTTGTTTGTAACAAAGGTTGTGAGCGTATCTATATCCAGTCTGCCTACAAAATGCCAGATGAGGAAAAGATGGAGCAAGAGAAACGTTCTCTGAAACTTGTAGATGATTCATTCCGAAAAATAATAGTAGTGGGGGAACATACAAAAACATGGAGTGACGAAAAGGGTATACAAATAGTCAGCATTTATGATTTCCTTTTGAACCCATCATTTACAGAGTAGTGTATAGCATTGTCTTTTCTTCGTGCCTGCTTAGAGCACAAAAATATAAGCGGTATAGAGATTTCGTAAAGAAATTTCTATACCGCTTTTTTATGGTTTCAATTGCTTTATAATCCACCGTTATTCATGTCTCTTCTCACTTTCTCTCGCCATGTATTGGTCTTGCGTGAGTTGTTGTCGAACTCGCGCTTGCCGTGCTTGTAGTGCTTGTCGTACTTGTAGTCGCGGTCGTAGCGCTTCTTGTCGTGCTTGTATTCTTTCTCGTAGCGTTTCTTGTCGTGCTTCCACTTCTTGTCGTACTTGTACGGCTTGCCGTAATAGTGCGGGTGAGGGTGGTTGGGACGATAGTTGTGCTTGGGATACTTGTTGTATATGTTGTATATGTAAGTGTTGTTGTTCCAGCCGATGGGGTGATAGAAGTAGTAGGCTTCCTTGAATCGCTTCCACTGTCGGGCGTTGAGCATGCGTTTGAGCTGCCTGTTGCGGTAGTGCCATCCGTAGGCGTCGATGTCGCGATAGCTGCGTATGCCGTCGAGATAGTTGAGATTGATGTTCAGGAGGCTGTTGCGCTGAGCACTGTTCAGTCCCAGCTCCACAATCATCTTGTCGGTGATGAAGCGTGCTTCTGCCTGAATATCTGTGAGTCGCTGTGCATTGGCTGATGTTATCATCACGAATGCGGCTACAATTGCCAATAATGTACGTTTCATAATCCAAATAGTTTAAGGGTTATTACTGTTTTATTGTTTATGCTGCAAAGATAGTGCTTTCCCGATTGCGAAACAAGGGAAAAACCATAAAGCGCAGTATGGTTTCCCCTAAAGATACGGGGGATTTTTCAAAAGGACTCCTTTTGGAGTGCAAAAGGACTCGTTTTGGAGTGTAAAAGGACTCCTTTTGAGTTGCAAAAGGACTCGTTTTGAAGTGCAAAAGGACTCCTTTTTAAATGTTGAATGTTAAATGTTGAATGTTGAATTAAAAAAAACTTCATTTTTTGTGTCGCTTTTTCGCTGCAAGGTTGTCATTGTAGTATAAAGACCTGAATAGAAATGACAGACAACGACATGCAAAGGCTTTGGACAGAAGCCTCCGACATATCCAGCCGACTTACGGAAATGCGCAGCATCGACACACAAGCTGCCTACAGGAATGTGCGCCATAAGGTGCGCAGCAACCGTCTACGCCGTGCTGCAGCCACTATGTTCAGCCGTGCAGCAGCCGTGCTTGTGTTGCCGCTCATCATGTCCACCGCCACCTTATATTATATGTACACCCACGACCGCAGCCACCCTTCGGCCACAGCAATGGTGGAAGTGACAGCCCCGGCAGGCACAACGGCACGCGTGATGTTGCCCGACAGCTCGGAAGTGTGGCTCAATTCGGATAGCCGCCTTACCTATCCGCAGACCTTCGACAGCCGCGAACGCACGGTCAACCTTAAGGGTGAGGCATTCTTCAGCGTCAGTTCCGACCGCCAGCATCCCTTCAACGTCTGCCTTGACGGCGGACTGCGGGTGATGGCACACGGCACACGCTTCAACGTATGTTCGTACGACGACAGCGACAACGTAGAGATGACGCTCGAACGGGGAGCTATCGACGTGATGCACGACGGCAACACCCTGGAGCGTCTCAAGCCCAACGAACAGGTGGTGTACGACCGCCGCAACCATTCGTGGACACTCAGTCGCGTGGACATAGAGGAATACGGCTCGTGGAAGACTGGGCGTCTCGTGTTCCGTAATATGCCGCTCGGCAAAGTGTTTGAGCAGGTGGGACGCAGATACAACACCCAAATCGTATTGCACGACAGCAGCCTGATGCGCCGCAAGATACGCGCCACGTTCGCCAGCGAGAGCCTCGAACAGATACTCGCCGACATCCGCCTCGTGACACCGATACGATGGACCGCCACGACAACGCCCGGCGGACGCAACCGCATAGACATATACAGCAGCAAAGCTAAAAACTAAAACATAATATATAAACCTAAATCCAAAACTTACATTACTATGAGACAAGACAATCGGATGAATGTACATTCGCGTCTGAGGCTGTGTACACACCTGCCCGCGGCTCTGGCAGCATCGCTCATGCTTGGCCTTGCCACTCCGTGTGGAGCAATGGCTCAGAACACAAGTGCAAGAATCACCGTTAAGGGAGGTACTCTTGAACAGGCTATGAGCCAGATTGAGCACCAATGCAACATGACATTCCTGCTGTCTACCGACAACATCAACACCAAGCAGCACGTCAATTCCAGTCTGAAGGACGTGCCCTTGAAGGATGCGCTTGCCAAGATGCTCGCAGGTACGGGCATAAGCTATAGCTTCTCGGGCAATCAGATAGTGCTCGCACGCCACCAGCAGACTGCCGCACGACAGCAACAGCAGCCCAAGGGCAGCATCATCAAGGGTCGTGTGCTCGACTCTACGGGCGAACCCATTATCGGTGCGAGCGTGTTTGTGAAGGGTACTAAGACCGGAGCCGTTACCGACATCGACGGCAACTATCAGCTTACGGCATCGCCCAACGCCACACTCGTCGTTTCATACATAGGATTCAAGGACATGGAGGTGAAGGCAGCCGATGCCGCCAACATCACCTTGCGCGAGAATACCGAGTCGCTTGGCGAAATCGTAGTTGTGGGCTACGGCACACAGAAGAAGGCAAACCTTACCGGAGCCGTAAGCAGTGTGAAGATGGACGACGTGCTTGGCAACCGTCCTTTGTCTACAGTCAACGAGGCATTGCAGGGCGCTGTGCCCGGATTGCAGGTCACTGGTACGTCGGGAGTGCCCGGTGAGGGCATGTCGTTCAACGTGCGTGGTGTCAACAGTATCAACTCCGGCAGTCCGCTCGTGCTTGTCGACAATGTCGAGATGGACATCAACATGCTCGACCCCAACGACATCGAGTCGGTTACGGTGCTCAAGGATGCTGCATCGTCGGCAATATACGGAGCGCGCGCCGCATTCGGCGTAATCCTTGTAACTACCAAGAAGGGCGAGGAATCGGCTTTCCACATCAATTACTCCAACAACTTCTCTTTCAGCCGCGCTGCCAACATCCCGCGCAAGGCCACTCCGCTGCAGACCGTACAGGCCTACAAGGACCAGGGCTGTGTTGACTATCGCACGGGCCAGGACGTAGACACATGGCTCCAACTGCTTAATGAATACAACGCCGACCCGTCGAAATATCCCGGCGGATATACCGAGGTGAACGGACTGCGCTACAACCTTGCCGAGACCGACCTGTATGCCGACATGATGGAGACGGGCTTCAAGCAGACCCACAACGTGTCGCTCAGCGGTGGCAACAAGAAGGTGAACTATCGCATAGGTCTTGGTGTAGTCGATCAGGACGGTATACTCTACAGCGACAAGGACTCGTTCCGCCGCTACAACATGTCGTCGTATGTCAAGGCCGACATGACTTCATGGCTCACAGCCGAGCTCGACGTGAAGTATGCACGCTCCAATTCGGCTATGCCTTACACCAATGCACCTTACGGAATATGGGGTGCTGCCGTGGCATTCCCCTCTTATTTCCCCACAGGCGATATGGACATCAACGGCGAAGTGCTGCCCGTCAACACTCCGCGCAACTTCATCGCACTGGCAGGACAGCGCGACCACATCAAGAATGACACCCGTATATTCGGCAAGATTACGCTTAAGCCTATCAAGCACCTGCAGGTAATAGGCGAGTACACGTTCAACTACAAGTCGAGCGAGAAGACTCTCTTCGACAAGAAGTTTGAATATGCACACGGCGACCAGTTCCGCAAGGAGCAGTCAGTATCCAATTCGAAGTTCACACACACTCAGGACAATACCGACTACAACGCCATCAACTTCTACGCCAACTACTCTCGCAGCATAGCCGACCACGACTTCACCGTCATGGCTGGCTTCAACCAGGAGAGCAACGACTATCGCTACAACACAGCTTACCGCACCGACATGATCAACGAGGAGTTGCCGTCGCTCTCGCAAGCCACAGGTGCATATTATGCCAACGACGACTACAGCCGCTACACGGTGCGCGGTCTGTTCTATCGTCTCACCTATGCCTACAAGGGCAAGTATCTCTTCGAGAACAACGGACGCTACGACGGATCCTCAAAGTTCCCCAAGAAGAACCGCTTCGGATTCTTCCCCTCGGTATCGGCAGGATGGCGCGTCAGCGAGGAGAACTTCATGGAGTGGAGCCGCCAGGTGGTTTCAAATCTCAAACTGCGCATGTCGTGGGGTAACATCGGCAACCAGAACATCTCGGCTTACGCTTACATACCAGGTATGGAATCTATTCGTGCCAATTGGGTGGTAGGCGACGAGAAGGTGACAACCCTCCAGAAGCCTAAGCTCGTGAGCAATACGTTCACATGGGAGAAGGTGTCTACACTCGACTTCGGCATCGATCTCGGACTCTTCAACAACCGACTCAACATGGTATTCGACTGGTACAACCGCCAGACCAAGGGCATGCTTGCACCGGGTATGCAGCTGCCGGGCGTGCTCGGAGCTGCTGCACCGCTGCAGAACACAGCCGACCTTGAGTCGAACGGATGGGAATTGTCGCTCAACTGGAACGACCGTATCGGCAAGGTCAACTATCGCCTGGGCATGAACCTCTACGACTCGCGCACCAAGATTACAAAGTACAACAACGAGACAGGACTCATCGGCAGCGGAACTTACCGCAAGGGAATGTATCTGGGCGAAATATGGGGCTACGTGACCGACCGCCTCTATCAGGCTTCCGACTTCGACGACAACGGCAAACTGAAGGAAGGTATGCCGCGCGTGGAGGGCTATACGCCTAAACCCGGCGACGTATTGTACAAGGATATGGATGGCAACGGCATCATCAACAACGGTACGCTGACCACATCCGACCCCGGTGACCGCACCATTATAGGCAACAGTACACGCCGCTATCAGTATGGCATCAACGGTGGAGTTGACTGGAACGGATTCTCTCTGTCGTTCATTCTGCAGGGAGTGGGCAAGCGCGACCTTTGGCTTATGAACGAATTGACCTATCCTATATACGACCCGTGGTCGACACTCTATAGCAACCAGATCGACTACTGGACACCGGAGCGCACCGACGCATTCTATCCGCGTCTGTACAAGGAATCGGCAGGCAACACAAAGGCCAATACTCTCACACAGACACGCTATCTGCTCAACGGCGCTTACCTTACAATCAAGAACATAACACTGACGTATGCCCTGCCACGCACATGGCTTAAGCACATCGGACTGAGCCGTGCTGCCGTGTTCGTAAGCGGTGAGAACCTCTGCACATTCGACCATCTGCCCAAGGGCGTGGATGCCGAGCGTGTCGTTACAAGCGATTACGGCTCGCGCGGATTCACCTATCCGTATATGCGCCAGTTCTCGTTCGGTGTGAACGTAACCCTCTAACTCTACTAAAAACCTAAAAAAACTATGAAGAAGAGATTTCTAATATATATTGCGGCTGCTGCGATGCTCACGTCGTGTCTCAACAACGACTTCATGAACGTCTACCCTAAGAACCAGCAGACCGAAGAATCAGTCTTCACGACGTACGACAATTTCAAGACATACTCGTGGGGTCTGTACAACGTGTTCTTTGGATATTCGTATGGAACGGGTCAGACCGATGCCATATTCCAGGGCGACTACGAGTCGGACAATATGCTCAAAGGTCCCGCGGGCAACGAAAACAAGTGGGCTTACGGCAAGGTTAAGGCCGAGTCGCAATCGTCTGACTGGGACTACAGCTACATCCGTACTGTCAATCTGATGCTCGATGGCATTGCCGGATCGCAGATGAATGAAGCCGACAAGAACCACTGGCGCAGCGTGGGACTGTTCTTCCGCTCGTACAAGTATTTCCTGATGATGTCGAAGTTCGGCGACATTCCATGGGTAGACCATGTACTTCCCGACAACTCCCCTGCCCTGTACGGCGCACGCACACCGCGCAACGAGGTGGCAGAAAACATCTTGAACGACCTGAAGTGGGCTGAGGCCAACATCAAGCCTGCCGGCGATGGCGACAATACCGTCAACCGTGCCGTTGTGCAGGCACTCATCTCGCGCTTCTGTCTGTTTGAAGGCACATGGCGCAAGTATCACAATATGGCTGATGCCGAGAAGTATCTGCAGGAATGTGTACGTGTAGCGCCCGAACTTCTGGCTGCCTATCCTACCATAATGGAACGTTACGACGAGGTGTTCAACTCTGAAAACCTTGCCAAGCAGCCTGGTATCATACTCTACAAGCACTATGCCACCAGCCAGCTCTGCCACGGACTGACACGTATGGTGCGTACAGCTGAGTCGAACATCGAGGCCACACGCGACGCTGTAGACAGCTATCTGTGTGCCGACGGTCGTCCTTACACAGGCAACGGACACGACGTTTACGAGCAGTTCCGCTCGCGCGACTACCGTCTTTATCTCACCGTCTGTCCGCCGTACAAGGTGAATGTAGCATCCAACAAGACTACTTGGAGCCATACCGGCAATGCACAGGACCGCGAGTACATCGACCTTATGGCCGGCATTTCGGGCGAAACCTATCACCGTCTGCCTACAAGCAACTTCAAGGGATTCGTATGCAGCCTGCAGCCGCACTTCCGCACAAACAACAAGGGACAGGCTTGGAACGCTTCGCAAATGGGATTCTGGGTGTGGAAATACTACAACACCCACACCGATGCAAGCAATGCCAACGGTGTATGTACCACCGACGCTCCGCTCTTCCGCATCGAGGAGGTCATGCTCGACTATGCTGAGGCTATGTTCGAACTCGGTCGCTTCGACCAGAGCGTTGCCGACCAGACCATCAACAAGCTGCGCAAGCGTGCACATGTTGCCGACATGCGTGTGGCTGACATTACAGCCGACTTCGATCCGAAGCGCGATGCCGATGTCGCCCCAGTACTTTGGGAGATACGTCGTGAACGTCGTGTAGAGTTCATGGGCGAAGGCCGCCGTCTCGACGACTTGCGTCGTTGGCACAAAGGCAACTACGTAGACCGCCAGCCTACCGGTGTTTGGGTGAGCAATGCATCTGCCGACAAGGTGAAGGTAACTGGCGGAGCCAACAGCAATGAGGGTTATGTCTACTACTACGGTCAGCCTACAGGATGGAAGGACTACTACTACCTCTATCCGCTGCCTCTTGAGGAGTTGGCACTCAACAAGAATCTTGAGCAAAACCCGGAGTGGAGCAAATCAAATAAATAATGATGAACAGCAAGACATTATTCTATATGGCATGTGTCACGGCAGCTTCAATGCAGGCTGCTGCGGCACATGCCAAAGCTGCAAATAAGAAGCACATGAACGTGCTTCTCGTTATGGCCGACGACTTGCGTCCCGAAATGGGATGCTATGGCGTTAAGGATATCCATACTCCTAACTTCGACCGCTTCGCCAAGGGTGCTGTTCTCTTCGACAACGCCTTCTGCAATGCACCGGTAAGCGGTGCTTCGCGTGCAAGTGTGCTCACCGGAATGTATCCCAATTATCCTACACGCTTCATCGACTATACATGCAAGGCGAGCGTTGATGCTCCTGACGCCATACCTATTTCCGGTTGGCTCACCTCGCATGGCTACCACACCGTGTCGAACGGCAAGATAATGCACCACATCGAGGACCATGCCGACTCGTGGAGCGAGGCTCCTTGGCGCTGGCATCCCGATGGTTACGATGTATATTGGGCTGAGTACAACCGTTGGGAACTATGGCTGAACAGCGAATCGGGCAAACACATCAATCCGCGTACAATGCGCGGACCTTTCTGCGAGTCTGCCGACGTACCCGACAGTGCTTACGACGATGGTCATGTGCTTGCAAAGACACTGACAGACTTGCGCCGTCTGCGTGATATGGGCAAGCCTTTCTTCCTGGCTTGCGGCTTCTGGAAGCCTCACTTGCCCTTCTGCGCACCCAAGAAGTATTGGGATATGTATCCCGCTGTGCCCATGGCTGCCAATCAGTATCGCCCGACGGGACTGCCACCGGAGGTGCAGAACTCAGGCGAGATTAACGCTTATGCCAGCGTAAGCGCCCCCGACGACCAGGAATTCTTGCGCCTTGTCAAGACAGGATATTACGCCTGTGTGAGCTATGTTGACGCTTTGTTCGGCCAGCTTATGGACGAGCTCGACCGATTGGGAATGGCTGACAACACCATAGTCATCGTATTCGGCGACCACGGATGGAACCTTGGCGAGCACGGATTTGTGGGTAAGCACAATCTTATGACTACTGCCACACGCGTTCCGCTTATGGTGCGAGTGCCGGGAATGGCTAAGGGCGTGAGCAAGTCGATGGTTGAGTTGGTTGATATTTATCCTACTATATGCGATCTTTGCGGCATTGACGCTCCCAAACAGCAGCTCGACGGCAAGAGTCTCACCCCGATTCTGCGCAATCCGTCGCGCAGCGTGAAGCGTGAAGTGTACGTTCAGTGGCAGGGAGGCGACAATCTGCAGGACCAACGATACAACTATGCCGAGTGGCAGAAGTCCGGAAACACTATGCTTTTCGACCATAATGCCGACCGCGACGAGAACGCTAATGTGTCGGGCAATGCCGATTATGCGCCTACGGTGAGCCGGATGAGCAAGGATATGAAGAAGATTAAGAAGTTTGCTTTCCGCAAAAAGTGGGGCAAATAAGCAATCGTGTTCTTATATATATAACTGAACCTTCGCTTGCGAAAGTAGTTAAGAAGTTAAGGAGTTTTTCGCGAAGCTCAAGGAAACTTTCGCGCCCTACGGTCGCTAAGGATTTAAGCCATTAGTTTTTTTGCTTGATATAGCATTATAAGCATTTGGCTTGACTTCTTAACTCCTTTAACTACTGAATTCTCTGAACTTGTGGAAGTTCAATATATAATAAATGTGTATTGCTGTTTTTATTGTGCAATACTTGCAAGCGTAATAATCAGCGGTGCGAAATCTTTCATTTCGTGTTCAATTATTTCCATCGCCTTCTTGCGGAAACGCTCCACCGACCTTTCCGATACGCCCAGATGCTGTGCGATTTCAGCAGTCTTGGCATGTTTCATATGGCTCATTACGAAAGCCACGCGCCACTCTTCGCGCATATTGGCAAGCGTTTGTTCGAGCCGTTGTTCCAGTTCGCTAACGCCGAGCAGGTCGTCGGACCGCACTTCAATGTTGATATTGGCTGCGGCATACGAATTGTAGCGGTTGCGAACAGCTTGGCGTTTGATGTAGTTGAGGCATCGGTTGCGCGTGCCTGTAAGCAGCCAGCCCTTCAGCGAAGTCTCGATTATGATGTCGTTGCGGTTTTCCCATAGAGCTACAAACACCTCCTGCGCAATGTCTTCGGCTGCGCCCGGCGGCACCATACGGCGTGCGTACAAGCACAAAGGCGCATAGAGGTCATCGAAGATGTACTTGAATGCATCCTCGTCGTCGTATTCCGCTACGCGTTGCATCATACTGTCGTATGTTGATTGTTTGTCGTTCATATTAGTTATTCGCTTTTAGTATGCCAAGCACGGATTGAATGCTTCGATGATATGTTCCAGTTGGGCGTTTTCTTTATTGTTGCCAATTATGCTGATAATGTCGAAACGCACCTCGTCGACAATGCCTTTAGTCTTGATATAATTGTTGGCTGCATAGCCGATGTTGCGTATTTTCTTTATGTCTACGGCATCGTCGGGTTTTGTCACTACGTCGCTTGTGCGGGTTTTCACCTCAACAAACACTACCGTTGTGCCATCGCCAGTGCGTGCAATGATGTCGATGTCGCGGTGTCCGATGCGCCAGTCACGTTCAATAATGTCGTAGCCAATGCTCTGCAGATAGTCGGCAGCATACTGTTCGCCCCATTTTCCGAGTTCGTTGTGACGTGCCATTACTTGTAATGTATTAGGTATTTATGTTGCAAAGGTAGTATAAAAATGCCTATTTGGGATATTCTCTGACCGATTTATATTTCTTTTATAGTAAATATATTGCCTTTTTGTCAGAAATATTTATATTTGCAACAAACGAATGATATACACTTAAAACAATTAGGGAGGATATTGGTATGAAAAAATCTATAGTCTTGGCCATTAGTGCGGTGCTTATGGTGAGCAGTTGTACCACGGGGGCCGGGGCGGGAGCTTATGCCGGAGGCTCGCTTGGCTCCATATTGGGTTCGGCTATTGGCGGTATAGCAGGCGGTCCGAGGGGTAGCGACATCGGCACTATTATCGGAATGGCAGGCGGTGCTGTTGTAGGCAGTGCTATAGGCGATGCTTCTGAGCGTCAGCAGCGTCAGGAGCAGCATGAGATTCTGTCGCGTCGCAATGAGCGCATACAACAACAGAAGCATCAGCAAGGCTCGCCGCGAGTGTATGGTGACGATACTTACGCTTATGGCAACAACAATCGCGCTTACGACAACGACAGTTATGCTTACGGCAACGCTAACGATAACTTCAATCCGAATGATATGGTTGACCATTCCAATTCGGGCGATGACCGCATAGACTTCGGTGTAACGCCGCAAACCAATCAAAATAGTGTACGGAATAATGTGGCTGAGGGTCAGCCTTCAATCGAATCGAGTCGTGTTGAGGCTATTGCGTCGGCTGCAACTGGCGGTAGACTGACGATAAAGAACGTTCGCTTCACCGATACTGATGGCGATGGAAGGCTTAATGGGGGTGAGATAGGACGCGTGGTGTTCGAGATTTACAACAACACTCAGTCGCCTATCTACAACTTTATGCCTACTGTCCTTGAGGCTGATGCCAACAAGCGCATTTATATCTCGCCGAGTGTTCGTGTAGAGAGTATCATGCCGGGTCAAGGTCTGCGCTATACTGCTACGGTCAAGGCCGACCGTCGTATCAAGGACGGACAAATACGTCTTATGGTGTCAGCTCAAAAAGATGGTCGTCCGATTTCGTATATCACGGTTGTGAAGGTTGATACTCAGCGCTAATTAATTCTTTTTCACCACGAATCACACGAATCTCACGAATCTTTATTTTTCCTTATTCGTGCTATTGGTGTGATTAGTGGTGGTATAAATGAATTGCATTCACCACGAATCACACGAATCTCACGAATCTTCATTATCCCTTATTCGTGCGATTAGTGCTATTCGTGGTGAATTTTATTTCCTTCTGACAGATTTTCTTTTGCCTTTCGCCTTGCTTTTATTGCGAACGTTGGAACGCTTTTGGGGCTGAACGGTCTTGTGGTTAGAATCTTTTTTCTCTTTGATAGTCTTGCCGTTGGCTTCCGTTTTCTCTTGTTTTTTATTGCCTTCAATCTCCTTTTGTTTTTTATTGGCTTTGTTGTCACCCTTCAATTGATGGGTTTTCTTGCCATAAGTGGGGAAGTGGAGGATGCTACTGGCAGGCAGAGTGTATTCAGTAATTTCAAAATCAATTTCTGGGATACTCTCCGGTTCGGGCTTGAATGGCACAACGGTTTTCTTTACGGGTTCGACCATTACTACAGCTACGCCCTGGTTGATAATGCCCAACTCTTCGGCGGCAGCGTGCGAGAGGTCGATTATGCGTCCACGTGAGTGTGGACCGCGGTCAGTAACGCGCACGATGACTTCACGCCCGTTACGTTCGTTGGTCACCTTGAGCAAAGTACCGAACGGGTGTGTGCGATGTGCGCATGTCAGACTGTCGTGATGCAGTCGTTCACCGCTACTTGTGCGTGCTCCGGTGGCTCGTTTTGAGTAGAACGATGCCTTGCCGTGCTGAATTTGCGAACTGGCTGTGGCAACAACTATTGCCACAGCCAGTGTCAGAAAAGTTCTTTTTAATATCTTAGAGTTACCTATCATCAAGTGATTATACTATGCCCTGAGCCATCATAGCGTTGGCCACCTTCATGAAGCCAGCGATGTTAGCACCCTTAACATAGTCGATGTAGCCGTTAGGCTGCTTGCCGTACTTGACGCACTGCTCGTGTATTGAGTGCATGATGTAGTGCAGCTTCTCGTCAACTTCCTTCTCGCTCCAGCTCAGACGCATAGAGTTCTGAGTCATCTCAAGACCAGAAGTAGCCACACCACCAGCGTTGACAGCTTTGCCAGGGGCAAAGAGCTGGCCGGCAGCAACAAACTTCTCGACAGCTTCAGCTGTACAGCCCATGTTCGAAACCTCGGCTACGCACTCAGGATTGTGTGCGAGGATGGTCTCGGCATCGTTGCCGTTAAGCTCGTTTTGTGTAGCACATGTCAAGTATATGTCGGCCTTAACTTCCCAAGGCTTCTTGCCTGCTACGAACTTAGATCCTGGGAACTCGTCCTCGTACGGCTGGCAAACGTCATTGCCAGAAGAACGGAGTTCGAGCATATAGTCAATCTTGTCGCCCTCGATGCCTGCCTCGTCAAGGATGTAGCCGTCGGGACCAGACAATGTGATAACCTTAGCGCCAAGCTCAGTAGCCTTCTTTGCAGCACCCCATGCCACGTTGCCGAAACCAGAAATAGCAACGGTCTTGCCCTTAAGGCTGAGGCCGCGAGTAGCCATCATCTGATTGACGAAGTAGAGAGCGCCGAAACCTGTAGCTTCAGGACGGATGCGCGAACCGCCGAACTCCAGACCCTTGCCTGTGAGCACGCCCTGATACTGGTGGGTGAGCTTCTTGTACATGCCGAACAGATAGCCTATCTCTCTGCCGCCTACGCCGATGTCGCCTGCGGGAACGTCCTCGTCAGGACCGATATGGCGATAAAGCTCAGTCATGAATGCCTGGCAGAAACGCATGACTTCAGCGTCGGAGCGTCCGCGGATAGAGAAGTCAGAGCCGCCCTTGCCTCCGCCCATAGGCAGAGTAGTGAGTGCATTCTTGAATGTCTGCTCAAATCCGAGGAACTTCAGGATAGAGAGGTTCACTGAAGGATGGAATCGCAAGCCGCCTTTGTACGGGCCGATGGCACCGTTGAACTGTACGCGGTAGCCGATATTTACGTGTACTTCGCCATTGTCGTCTGTCCAAGGCACGCGGAAGGTGATGATGCGCTCCGGCTCTACGAGTCGTTCGATGAGCTTTGCTTTCTCAAACTCAGGATGACTGTTGTATACGTCCTCTACTGAGATTAACACTTCGCGCACTGCCTGCAAGTATTCGGCTTCGCCTGGGTGCTTCGCCTCGAGATCATGCATTATTTTTTCAACATTCATAGCGATAAGGTTTTAAGTTGTTTAATAGTTTTATTGTAGTATATTACGTTACTTACGTTGTGTCACTTTGACATCGCAAATATAGCTTTTTTACTTTTACCTACCAAATAAAATTTTGAGTTTTTGCCGTTTTTAATTTACTTTTAGATAGTCATTGTTGGTGTGTGCGATAACAAACAATGTGCTTTTGACAGGCTTATATTATACATTATATATATAGGTATATCACGTATACATATATACTTATGCCGTGTTGTATACATAAGCTTAGCATGTTATATAATATGGTCCTATCACATTGTTTTGCCTATTGATTTTATTGATTTTTTTAATTAAATACAAGTTGCTTTCTATAGTTTTTGCGTAACTTTGCAAAAACGTAATGAGTAAACCGAAAAACTTTAAAAACTACCTTGTTACTATGAACATAAAACGAATGGTTTTGCACGCTGTGCTCCCTGCATTGTTGCTCGGAGTGTTTGCCCTCAATGCTTCGCAGGCATCGGCAGCGAGCAAGAAGAAGCAGAAGACGCAGCCCATACGTGTGGCTTGCGTAGGCAACAGCATTACCTATGGCACCGGTATTGAGGACCGTGCGCACGACTCCTATCCCTCGCAACTGCAGCGTATGCTGGGCGAGCGGTATGTAGTGGGCAACTTCGGCAAGCCCGGTGCCACGCTGCTCTATCACGGCCACCGCCCCTATGTGGTGCAGAAGGAGTTTAAGGAGGCGCTTGCCTTCAAAGGCGACATAGCCGTGATACACCTCGGCATCAACGATACCGACCCGCGCAACTGGCCCAACTATCGCGACGAATTTGTCAAGGACTACCTTTCTATAATGGATTCGCTGCGTGCAGCCAATCCAAAGGTGCGCTTCATATTGGCGCGTATGACTCCAATAGCTGACCGTCATCCGCGCTTTATTTCCGGAACCAAGCTGTGGCACGGCGAGATTCAATCCGCCATTGAGACCGTGGCACGTCTTAGCGGAGCTGAACTCATCGACTTCCACGAGCCTTTGTATCCTTATCCCAACCTTCTTCCTGACGCCATCCATACCAATCCCGAGGGAGCCGGCATACTTGCCAAGACCGTGTACGGCGGCATAACGGGCAACTACGGAGGCTTGCAGATGTCGCAACTGTACACCGACTACATGGTGTTGCAGCGCAACGTGCCCCTCGACATACACGGCACAGCCAATGCAGGCGAGAAGATTGTGGTGAGCATAGCCAACCAGACCGCTACTGCCACAGCCGACAACCGTGGTAAGTGGTGCGCCATGCTGAAGCCGATGCAGGCTGCCGACGACCTGACGCTTACCGTCAAGGCTGGCCGACAGACCAATGTCTACAGCCATGTGGCAGTAGGCGAGGTGTGGCTGTGCTCTGGTCAGTCGAACATGGCGTTCATGCTGTGCCAGGCCGAGAGCTACAAGCGCGACATCAACAATGCCAACGACCCACAGCTCCGTCTCTACGACATGAAGGGATGTTGGGAAACTTACGATGTGGCGTGGCCTGCCTCGTGTCTCGACTCGCTCAATCACTTGCAGTACTTCCGCCCCACGACATGGCAACCCACTACGCCCGACAATGCCAAGTGGTTCTCTGCCATAGGCTATTATTACGGACGCATGCTGCGCGATTCGCTCCGTGTGCCCGTAGGATTGATTTGCAACGCCATAGGCGGATCGCCCACCGAGTCGTGGGTCGATCGCAACACGCTCGAGACACGCTTCCCTGCCATACTGCGCAACTGGCTTCACAACGACTTCATTCAGGATTGGGTGCGCGGACGTGCCGCCAAGAACCTTACCAACGACAACACCCGTCTGGGACGTCATCCCTACGAGCCGTGCTATCTCTACGAGAGCGGCATACTGCCGTTGCAGAAATACCCTATAAAGGGAGTGGTGTGGTATCAGGGCGAGTCGAACGCACACAACAAGGACGCCCATTCAGAACTGTTCAAGTTGCTTGTTGACAGCTGGCGCACCAATTGGAGCAACCCGACAATGCCGTTCTATTTCGTGCAGTTGTCGAGTCTCAACCGTCCGTCATGGCCGTGGTTCCGCTACAGCCAGCTTGAGTTGATGAAGCACATCGACAATACCGGCATGGCTGTTACAAGCGATTGCGGCGACTCGCTCAACGTACATCCCAAGCGCAAGCAGCCCGTAGGCGAGCGTCTGGCACGTTGGGCGCTGTGCAAGACCTACGGAATGGCCCTTACGCCATCGGGCCCTATATATAAAGGTGTGGTGCGCGAGGGCGACGCACTCGTCGTAAGTTTCGACTACGCCGACGCTCTCACCACCTCCGACGGAAAATCGCCGTCGACCTTCGAGATAGCCGAAGAAGAGGGAATGTACTATCCCGCCACCGCCGTTGTATCGGGCAACACCGTCCGACTGACCTCGCCGGCGGTGAAGAATCCGCGCTCTGTGCGCTACGGATGGCAACCCTTCACACGCGCCAACCTTGTCAATGGCGATGCTCTGCCAGCGTCTACGTTCAGAGGCGAAGTACAATAACACACCCTCATTCAGAAGTTAAAGGAGTTTTTCGCAAAGCTCAAGGAAGTTTCACTACCTTCGGTCGTTAGATATTCTTGCTAAGGCAAGCGGCAAAGCCGAGCGATAGCCATTACTCTTTTTACTGAATATTCAGCTGTAAGGCATACGGCTTTAAATTCTATAACTTCTTTAAAATCTATAACTTCTGAACTTGCGAAAGTTCAATAAAATAATAAAAACCAAAAACAGCGGATTAGCTCATTTGCTAACCCGCTGTTTTTTTATTTAACAACTTACCAAATTCTTTTTATTTTTGCGTGTCAATCTTATGTGCCACGCTCACGGCCTGAGCAATTGTAATTGCAAGAAAGCCGAAAATTACCATAGATACCATAATCTTTTTACCTTTAAGTTAAACTGTTTTCTTTAATTACTCTGTTATCCTTTTTGCACTGCAAAGGTAGAAAAATACGGCTGTGTACGCAAACAATACGTCTAAAACTTGATTTTTTGCTTATGTTTGTTGATGCAAGTCAAAGTATAAGGTTCATACGAACTGTGAATTGATTCATTCTTTAAACTTCTGGAACTGTTGCAAGGAATTTCTTGATTTCATCGTCAGAAACAGCATAGTCATGCAAGTCGCCATTGATATAACTCTCATAGGAAGGCATATCAATAAGTCCATGTCCAGACAGACAGAACAGAATCACCTTTTCTTCTCCAGCTTCCTTTGCCTTCATAGCCTCGCGAATAGTAGCAGCAATAGCATGACAACTCTCTGGCGCAGGAATAATACCTTCTGTACGTGCAAAAAGCATACCTGCCTCGAAAGACTCAGACTGAGGAATATCAACACCATGCATATATCCGTCCTTAATCAACTGAGAAATAATCATACCAGCACCATGATAGCGCAAACCACCAGCATGGATATTCGCAGGTTTGAAATCATGACCTAAGGTGTACATTGGAAGTAATGGTGTATAACCAGCTTCATCGCCAAAGTCGTATTCAAATTTACCACGGGTCAACTTAGGGCAACTTTCCGGTTCAGCTGCAATAAAATCAGTATTCTTTCCATCCTTAATCTTATGACGCATGAAAGGGAAGGCAATTCCACCAAAGTTACTACCGCCACCAAAACATGCTATCACAGTATCAGGATACTCACCTGCCATAGCCATCTGCTTTTCTGCCTCCAGGCCAATGACTGTCTGATGGAGAGCCACATGATTTAACACAGAGCCCAAAGTATATTTACAACCAGGAGTTGTTGTAGCCAACTCTACAGCCTCACTGATAGCAGTTCCTAATGAACCAGGATGATGAGGGTCACGAGTAATGATGTTTTTACCAGCTCTTGTACTCATAGAAGGAGAACCCTCTACTGTAGCGCCAAAGGTACGCATAATACTGGAACGATATGGTTTTTGCTGCATGGTTATCTTTACCTGATAGACAGCCGCTTCCAATCCATAGAGTTTGGCTGCATAAGACAAAGCAACCCCCCACTGACCAGCACCGGTTTCTGTTGTGACATTCGTGTCACCCTCTTGCTTACAATAGTAACACTGAGGCAGAGCAGAATTGATCTTATGCGAACCTAATGGGTTAGTACTCTCATTTTTGAAATAGATATGAGCTGGAGTACCTAAAGCTTCTTCCAAAGCATAAGCACGAACCAGTGGAGTAGAACGATAGAAAGTGTATTTCTCCAATACATCTTCAGGAATATCTATCCACGCATGTTCCTGGTCTAATTCCTGCTTGGAACATTCCTTATTGAATATATGTGAAAGATCATCAGCACTGAGAGGCTGGTGGGTCTGAGGATTCAATGGAGGCAATGGTTTATTAGGCAGGTCTGCCTGAATATTATACCATTGCGTTGGGATTTCACTCTCCTGCAAAATAAATTTCTTCTGTTTCATGTGGTGTCATTTTATTTTAATTATTATGTCTTTCCTTACATCATGTTTGTAGACGAATCTATTTTGCGACAAAATTACAAAAACATTTGAGATAAAAGAAAAAAAAGCAACGATTTTGCATTTTGTCTGAAAATATCGTAAAACGGCTGATAATTGTATTCGGCCTAAATTATAAGTGTTGTGGAAATTTTGTAATGAAAATGTAACGCCTCCGCAATACGTGTGAATAGTATAATGTTTATCTTTGCAAACGTAAAGAGAATAACATAAAGCACAATGAAACAGAATGCACGCATACTTGTTGTAGATGACGAGCAGGACCTGCTCGAAATCCTGAAGTTCAATCTTGAGACAGAAGGCTATGAGGTCGTGACAGCTCCGTCTGCCGAAGATGCCCTGCAGCTCGACATAGCCTCGTTCGACCTCATGCTGCTCGACGTGATGATGGGCGGCATGTCGGGATTTGCCATGGCGCGCCAGCTTAAGGACAATCCTGCCACTGCACAGGTTCCTATAATATTCCTCACAGCGCGCGACACCGAGAACGACACCGTGACGGGATTCAATCTCGGAGCTGATGACTATATCTCCAAGCCCTTCTCGTTGCGTGAGGTGATGGTGCGCGTGCGTGCCGTGCTGCGTCGCACCGCCATGGAGTATGGTGAGGAAGAGGCAAAGACGCTGTCGTATCAGGGCATTGTGATGAACCTCGACCGCAAGACGGTGAGCGTAGACGGCGAAGACATACCCTTCACCAAGACCGAGTTCGAACTGCTCCATCTGCTTCTCGACGAGCGTGGTCGCGTGTTTTCACGCCAGGAGCTCATCGAGCGCATCTGGCCCAAGGACGTACTGGTGCTCGATCGTACCGTCGATGTCAACATTACTCGACTCCGCAAGAAGATAGGACGATTCGCCAAGTGCATCGTCACGCGCCTCGGCTTCGGCTACTACTTTGATGCCTAAACCTATATTACTGAACTTTCGCAAGTTCAGAGAATTCAGTAGTTAAAGGAGTTAAGAAGTTAAGCCAAATGCTTTTAATGTTATAAACAAAGCAAAAAACTAATGGCTTAACTCCTTAGCGGCCGTAGGGCGCGAAAAACTCCTTAACTTCTTAACTACTTTCGCTTGCGAAACTTGAATATATTATTATGCGAATATCCGTTGGAACAAAACTTTACTTCACTGTACTGTCGCTGTTTCTGCTCTTTGCCGTGTCGTTCATCATCTTCCAGCAGACACGCGAGAAGCAGTACAAGATAGACACGCTCAATCTGAAGTTGCAAGACTACAACTCGCGCATGGCTGAGTTCTACAGCAACAACGCCGAACGCTCCGAGCAGGTGTTCAACAATTATGTGCGCCGCCACTACATGTCGCGTCTGCGTGTCACACTGATACGTCCCGACGGAAGCGTGCTGTACGACAGCCGCTTGAAGCAATACGCGCACATAAGCAATCATGCCTCGCGTCCGGAGGTGGCAATGGCGCTCAAGCACGGCTCAGGCTCTACCGTGGAGCGCAGCAGCAAGACGTTCAACAGCGACTATTTCTATTCTGCCACGTATTTTCCGCACGACTCTATCGTCATACGTTCGGCACTGCCATACACCAGCGACCTCGCCCGTTCGCTGCAAGCCGATCAGCACTACATTTGGTTTGCCGTCATAACGATACTTCTGCTCACCGTAGTGCTCTACCGCTTCACCAGCCGACTGGGCGACAACGTGAAGAAACTGCGCACTTTTGCCTCGCGAGCCGACCACGGTGAGTCGCTCGATACAGAAGATCTCATTGCATTTCCTGCCGATGAGCTGGGCGAAATAGCCGAGCGCATCATCAAGATATACAAGCGTCTGCAGTCGACACGGCGCGAACAGGACATGCTCAAGCGCCAGCTGACGCAGAACATAGCCCACGAACTCAAGACGCCCGTGGCAAGCATACAGGGCTATCTGGAGACCATACTCGAAAATCCCAACATCAACGACCAGATGCGTGAGCAGTTCCTCGGACGCTGCTACGCCCAGAGCCAGCGCCTCACGTCGCTCCTGCACGACATCTCTACGCTCAACCGCATGGACGACGCGCCCGAGATGACGAGCACCGAGAATGTAAACATATCGCAGATGGTGCAGAACATCCAGAAGGAGACAGCCCTGCAGCTGCAGCAGAAAGGCATGACATTTGTAAATCGTCTGCCCGACAACATCGTGGTGCGCGGCAATCAGAGTCTGCTCTACAGCGTGTTCCGCAATCTCACCGACAACGCCATTGCCTATGCGGGCGAAGGCACCACCATAACTCTTACGGCTCAGCGTCCCGGTGCCTACATAGTTGAGTCGGACATGAGCGATGAAGACGGTTCTGCCAAGTGGGCATTCACCTTTGCCGACAATGGCGTTGGTGTGTCTGCCGAGCACCTGCCGCGCCTCTTCGAGCGCTTCTATCGTGTGGACAAGGGCCGTTCGCGCAAGATGGGAGGCACCGGTCTGGGCCTTGCCATAGTCAAGAACGCCGTGCTTCTACATGGAGGAACGATACGTGTGAGCCAGAACGAAGGCGGCGGATTGAAGTTTGAATTCTCGCTGAAGATTTAGCCGCTTACGGATTGTATCAGTGTCTGTTTGTTATAAATAGGATTAAAAGACCAGTTCTCTCGTTTTTTTTTCATAAGTTTGCAGATGAAAAGAAAACGGAAGATTTTTTTGTAAAGCCAAGCAGATGCAAGCAGTCGAATTTGAGGGATTTTTTAAGGAGAATTATTCAAAGATATATTGTTATGCCCACAGCCTTGTCCGTGACGATGAGGCTGCGCGAGACATTGTGGCCGATAGCTTTGAATATCTTTTCACCCACAATCCGCATTTGTCGAAGTCTGAAGCTTCCAATTATCTTTTTGCGATAGTACGCAACCGATGTGCTGATTTCTTCAGAAAGCAAGCCGTACATCAGCGTTATTCCGAATACATCACTTACACCACCGACAAAGCCATGTCTGCCGAATGGTCGGACCACGACGAGAAGGTGGAGGCAATCAGGAGGATGATGGGCAGTCTTACGCCCCGCACACGTGAAATTCTTGAAGCCCATTATTTGCAGGGCAAGAAGTATAGCGAGGTGGCTTCCGAACTGGGAATCAGCGAGAGTGCTGTGAAGAAACATATCATGCAGGCATTACGGATGTTCAGGGAAAATGTGATAAGGGAATGAATAGAATAAAAAAAGGTTAAACATTCAAACTTGCAAGTACCCCAAACGAAGCCTAAAGCTATATATGTATGCAGACAAAGCCGGTTCTATTTACTGTTGAACATACTGATAATAACATAGAACATAGATGAATAAAGATATGAATCAAATGGATCTGGAGAATTCAGAACATCTTGACCAGATGGTTACTGAGGCCTTGATGAGAGACCGTTTGGTTTCTCCCGATGCTGATTTGGAATGGAAGAAGCTGTCAGCCCGAATGTCTGTCGGCAAGGATTCTGCTGCTTCACCGTCAGACGTAAAGCACATCCCGTCTTCAGCTTTGCGTCTGGTGTGGACCATAGTGGGCACCGTAGCGGCCATGGCGTTGATTGTTGTAGTGCTCAATTTGAAGGGATTTGACGCTGACGGCAGTTCGGTATACCAGGCAAAAGCCACACCTGCCGAGATAGTGATACTTGACGAGCAGGACAACCAACATGTGGTTAAGGGCAATGACCTGTCACTTGCTCCTGCCAGTAAGGCTGTGGTGCATACAGTAGTGGTGCCTGAAGGAAAGGACATGAAACTCACTCTTTCGGACGGAACGGAAGTCTGGCTCAATGCCAACAGCCGTCTTGCCTATCCCACCGTGTTCAATGGCAGGGAGCGCAAAGTGGAATTGCAGGGCGAGGCTTATTTCAAGGTCGCTCACGATTCCCGTCATCCGTTTATAGTATATGCCGGTGGCATGCAGACACGTGTACTGGGCACAGAGTTTAATGTTGATGCTTCCGACGCAAAGCGCCCTCACGTAACGCTTGTACGGGGAAGTGTCAAGGTTTCAAAGGCTAATATTAATAAGGTGATTGTGCCGGGTGAGGATGCAGCATTTGATGCCGGGGGCAGCATTAAGGTGAGTCGGGTAGATTTGAATGATGTGGCTTGCTGGAAGGACGGCATTGAGATGTTCGACAATGCTTCGCTTCGCGACATTGTGATGCATATGGGCAGCTGGTATAATGTGAATGTTATATGTCATGACGATGCATTGCTCGACATGCATCTTCGATATATGTACGATCGCCGACAAGGCATCGAGGAGGCTGTAATGATGCTTAATACGATTACAAATAACAAAATTAAATTGCAGAATAATTCCATTTTGATAGAATAAAAGCAAATTATTTTTACTTTTTCTTGTTTTTGGGGTGCCCATAGTTTCTCTTTGTGCGATTTTATATTAAAAAGAAACAATAAACGTGCATAAAACTATGAACAGGAAACTTTTGATTTTGGTGTTGGCTGGAATGTTGCTTGCACCGATAATGTCTGTACGTGCATTTGCCGTCCGGCAAGTTGCGCAACTGGCCAAGGCTGCTGACGGAGCCGTCGGAACACAGTTCTTCAAGGGAACCTTTGCACAGGCTTTGGCAAAGGCTAAGAAGGAGAACAAGAAACTTATGGTAGATTGCTACACGCTTTGGTGTGGTCCGTGCCGCCATATGGCTAAGAATGTTTTCCCGGATGAGAATCTGGGCAAATACATGAATGCCAACTTCGTCTGCATACAGCTGGATATGGAGCATGGCGAAGGTCCCGAACTTAACAAGACGTTCAATGTCAAGGCTTATCCTACATTTATTTTCTTTGATGCCGAAGGCAAGGAGATGAGCCGATTTGAGGGCATGTGCATGCAAGACGAGTTTCAGAAGCGCTGTGAGCGAATACTGAAGGGTGAGGCTCCGATTGTAAAGGAGGATTCAGAAACGGCAAAAAAAGTTCAGCCACAGGTAGCCGAGAAAGACACAATTATAGATGAAGGCAAAGGCGTTAACTTTATAAAAGGCTCGGACGTGCGTCTGGCTGACGTGCTGGCTCAGGCAAAACGCGAGAACAAACGGGTGCTTGTCGATTTCTGGGCGACTTGGTGTCATGCCTGCATGAAGATGAACAATACCACATTCCGCGACACTCGTATTGGAAACCTTATGAATTACACATTCGTCAATTATGCTGTCGATGTTGACAATGACCCCGACGGCAAGTCGCTGGTTGAGAAATTCAACATCAAGGCGTTTCCTACTTACCTTATTCTCAATCCCGACGGGACCGAATATAACAGAGTCGTTGGAAGCAATCCTGTAGAACCGTTTGCCAAAGCGTTGACCGATGCGTTGCTGGGTAAGGAAGACCGGTTTACTGCCATGGAACGAATGCAGCAGGAAGCCATTGCCAAAGCCAAGGCCGAACGCCAGTCTAAGCTGACCGCTTCGCCCAAAGCAACTCCTAAAACAAAAGTCCGCTTCATGTCAGGTACTGACGTCGTGAAGGCTATAAAAGCGGCTAAGGCAAAGAATCGCAACCTGATGGTATTCGTTTCCGACAGTGATTACAAGTCGGATTATGTCGAGAAGTATTCATTCAACGACGGTGCTATAGCCGATTATCTCAACAAGAACTTCGTATGCTTGTTTGTTGATGCCAACAGCAAGCAAGGCGATGCTGTCATTACGAAGTATGAAGTGATGGAACAATTCCCCAGTTTCCTGCTTTTCAATAGCAAGGGCGAGTTTAAGGGATGTGCCGGTGGCGCTATGCGTGATGTAGATACTATGAAAGATACATTCAATATGTATCTCAACTATACTCCTCAGAAGTAATCGAACGAATTGCTTGGAGATTGTGATTCAGATATATTGTAGTTTAATATTTATAAATGGAAAATTATGGGAGATTTAAAGTCAAGAATACTAGCATTGACAATCGTCTCTTCATCTATCACTCCTCTCTCTCATGTGAATAGTCAGGCGGCAGTGGTTGACGCTCAACCGCTGTCTGCCAATGAGTGGGCTGAGATGCAGATGGCAAAGATCAAGGGGCAGATCACGTTGGTGGAGGCGTTCAAGCGAATAGAGAAGCTTACCGGATACAGAATCATGTATTCGTACGACGACGTTAAGAACTATAAGGCGCAGGCTGTTCCTACATACAAGGATATTCGTAAGGCATTGTCGCAGGTGTTAGGCGACCTTCCATTGGAGTATTCTATAAATCATAAGTTTGTGTCAATAACGCCTAAACCCCAGCTGGCTTCGAATGTGTCTTTGTCGCCTACAGTGAAGGAAGGAATGACAGTTGTGCTGCAAGGTAAGGTGGTTGATGTGAATGGGGACCCGTTGCCAGGTGTTACGGTGCAGGTTGTCAAGGACCATAAAATCACTACTGTCACCAATACCGATGGAACCTTTGCGCTGCAGTTGGACCGTGGACGTACTGTAAAGGTCGATTTCTCTTACATAGGTATGGAATCTGAGTATTATATTTTCAAGTGTCAGGAGGATTTCCGAAACCTTGTCATCAAGATGAAGGACGATGCGTCATCGTTGAAGGAAGTGGTTGTGACCGGAATGTTCAACAAACGTCGCGAGACATATACCGGTTCGGCCAAGACTGTAACCTCTAAGGACTTGAAGATGGCAGGAAACTCCAATCTGTTGTCGTCACTTTCGAATGTAGATCCAAGCTTTAATATTGTCACCAACGACCTGATAGGCAGCGACCCTAATAAGTTGCCCGATATAACCATGCGTGGTTCAACGGCATTAGGGTCGGATGTGAAGAGCATGCAGACCAATGCCAGCAACAAGGTGTCAAGCAATCTGCCGCTGTTTATTATGGATGGCTTTGAGGTTAGTTTAGAGCGTTTCAATGATTTGGATGAGAATCAGGTGGAAAGCATTACGCTTCTGAAGGATGCTTCGGCAACGGCTCTCTACGGAACACGTGGTGCCAATGGCGTAGTGGTTATCACTACAAAGAAGCCGGAGAGCGGAAGACTGCGCGTCACATATAAGGGTACATTGACATTGGAGGCGCCTGACCTCGCTGGCTATAATCTTATGAATGCCAGCGAGAAGCTGAAATACGAGAAGCTTGCAGGACTTTATACCGCTGAAGATGATGTAAAGAAGCAGCAAAGTCTTGACAATCTATACAATGCACGTATGATGAACGCTGCAAGAGGAATCGATACCTATTGGCTCAAATATCCTATCCGTACCGGAGTGGGCCAGAAGCATAGTGTGCGTGTAGAAGGTGGTGATGACATTTTCCGCTATTCGGGCAATCTGCTTTACAACAACATCAATGGCGCGATGAAGGGTTCGGAGCGCAATACGTTCACAGGTGGTGTGTTTCTTTCTTACAAATACAAGAATCTGACATTCCAGAACGACCTTCAGATTTCAAGTAATACGTCCAAGAATTCGCCTTACGGCTCGTTCAGCGATTACACTTCGGTCAATCCTTATTACACTCCGTTTGCCGATAATGGAAGTTATGCCAAGAAACTGGAGAGCAACACGTCGTATCCTTCATTGGGTTTGAACTCTGGTGTGACTGTTTATAATCCGCTTTACAATGCCATGCTTCCTCAGAAGAACGAAAGCAAGTACACCTCTATTACAAATAACTTCGCGATAGAGTGGCACCTGAACGATGCTTTCTTTATGCGCGGTTCGCTTGGCATAACAAGTCAGAAGAACAGAAGTGACGTGTATGTAGCAGCCGAGAATACGGTTTTCGACAACTATTCTACTTCCGACTATGGCAGGAAGGGCTCTTACACATACGGAACAGGTGAAAACAACCAGTACGAATTGAATGTCACAGCCAACTATTCCAAGACCTTTGCCAATCTGCATTCGCTCTATATGGGAATAGGATACACCCTGGCACAGACCAAGTACGAGGACTATTCGTTTCAGGCTGAAGGCATAACCAACAGCAATATGGCATTTCTGGGTGCTGCAACTTCATACGCCCAGGGAACAACTCCTTATGGTTATGAAAGTACTGTACGCCGTGTAGGTGTGACGGGCAACTTCAACTATACATACGCCGACCGATATTTCGTTGACGGAACCTTCAAGACCGAGGGCTCGTCCCAGTTTGGCAAGGACAATCGTTTTGCTCCTTTCTTCAGTGTTGGAGCCGGTTGGAACATTCACAACGAGAAGTTTCTGAAGGGAAACAATATTGTTAATGTGGCTCGTCTACGTCTTAGCTATGGTACAAGTGGCTCTCAGTCGTTCTCGCCTTATCAGGCTTTGACCAGTTACAAGAGCATTGACGGCTACAACTTCAATGGTTTGTATGGCGTAAAGTTGATGGGCATAGGCAATTCGGAGCTGAAATGGCAGAAGACCAAGCAATGGAACGTCGGTATTGACCTTGAACTCATCAAGAACCGTTTTGCATTTAACTTCGACTACTATAACAAGTTGACCGACGATCTTCTCTCTGATGTCAATCTTCCTACTTCGGCTGGCTTCAGCAGCTTCAAGAGTAATGTAGGACAGGTAGAGAATCGAGGATTTGAAATAGGTGCCAATGCCTACATAATCCGCAACACCAGTAAGCAGTTGATATGGTCGGTAGGTGGCACAATGATTCATAATGTCAACAAGAAAAAGAAGATAAGCAACTATCTGGAATACCTGAACTCATTGATGGAGAATGAACAGGATGTCAATCCGAGCTTCATGTACAAGGAAGGCGAGAGCATCAACACCATCTTTGCAGTACGCAGCCAGGGCATTGATCCAAGCAACGGTAAGGAGATATACGTAAAGAAGGACGGCACGCTTACCTATGTATGGGACAGCAAGGACAAGGTGGCGTGCGGCATCAACGAGCCTAAGTATCTTGGCACGTTCAATACGCGCTTGCGTTATCAAGGTTGGCAGCTGAGCGCGATATTCAGTTATCGTTTCGGCGGACAGATTTACAACAGCACGTTGGCAAGCAAGATAGAGAACAACTATCCCTACAACAACAGCGACAAGCGTGCCCTCTACGACCGTTGGAGTCTGGAGAATCCCAATGCACGTTATAAGGCCGTCAGCGATTTCTCCACAACGTACGCCACAAGTCGTTTTGTTGAGGATGAGAACACCTTGCGTCTGAACACCCTTTCATTGAGTTATGACCTTCCGACGGGCTGGCTCAGGAAGATGCATTTGCCCTTTGATTATGTATCCGTTGCCGGATATGCCGAAGATTTGTTGTATCTGTCAAGTGTAAAGCGTGAGCGTGGAACGGATTATCCGTATGCGCGTACCTACACATTCTCCTTGACATTGCGATTCTAAAAGGATTATTAATGTAAAACAGAACAAGATGAAAAAGACAATATATTCTATAATGCTTCTCATCGGAAGCGCGTTTGCATTGACGAGTTGCAGCGATTGGCTCGACGTGAGTCCGAAGACGGAGGTGCGCGAGGGTGAATTGTTCTCCACCGAGGCTGGTTATCGCAATGCAATGTCAGGTGTTTACATCCTTTTGGGCCAGAAACCGCTCTATGGAGTGCAGGCTTCAATGTACGTTCCGGAGTTTCTGGCGCACACATGGACCACACCTTCGGAGAGTACTGACGCCTCTGCATTCTATTTGGCAAAGAACGACTATACCAATTCTAATGTAGAGTCAACGTTAGACGATCTCTGGTCGAACTATTACAATGCCATTGCCCAGATCAACAATATACTTACCAACCTGCAGAGTTCTTCTGTAGCGTTTACGGGCAACCAACGCCAGATAATGGAAGGCGAACTTTACGGATTGCGCGCATTCCTTCATCTCGACTTGTTGCGCTTCTTCGGTCCGGTGCCGAGCCAGACTGACGGAGCTACGGCGTGCATTCCGTACGTCAAGACATTGACTACCGACGTTGCAAACCTCAAGTCGGAGTCGTACGATGCGGTAAAGGCTGACATCATTTCCGACCTTGACAAGGCCGAAAGCCTGCTTGCCACCAGCGATCCGATTGTAGAATCCAGGGCAAGTGCCGACGATCCTGCCCGCTCGGACGATGCCGATGATGCCAATGTCGATTTGGACGACAACGACATCTATCGTCAGTTGCACTTCAACTATTGGGCGGTTATAGGTGCAAAGGCACGCTATTATTACTGGATAGGTGACAAGGAGAAGGCGGCAGACTATGCCCGTAAGGTGATAGAAGCCAAGGACAAGGCAGGCAAACAGGTATTTGCGCTTTGCAATGAAGCCTACTATTCGGCACATAGCAATGCCAATCTGACAATGAAGATGGAACAGCTCTATGGCGTTTACAATTCAAGCTATCAGGACGACATATACAGGGCGTATTATTCCACATCGGATCCGCTCTTCACACAGAATGAAGAATATGTGAAGACAGCCTACGAGTCGACTCTGTATCCGGACGATATACGCTTCAAGTCGAGCAGATATTGGAAGAGCCAGATGGCAGACAATGCCATAATAACGGAATATCACTTCCTGAAATACGCCTTCAACGGCTCGTGGTACGGCTACAATACCGTTCCCGTAATGCGATTGAGCGAGATGTATTTCATTCTCTTCGAGTGTGCTTCTATAGCTGACATGAAGCCGTATTTTGCCACATGGCGACTGTCGCGTGGCTTGGATGCCTCGATAGATGCAACCCTTACCACCGAGTCGGCTGTCGTTTCGCGCATGGAAAAGGAGTGGCGCAAGGAGTTTATGGGCGAGGGTCAGATGTTCTTCTTCTACAAGAAGCACAACTATCAGGCTTATACATGGCCTACAGCCTATACGGTTCCGACGGGAGCCTATCAGCTGCCGAAGCCCAAGAGTCAGACAATGTATGAGTAATGTTTCAACAAAAAACGCAGTTTTATTATGAAGAAATATTTATATATAGCCATGATGGTAGTGGCGCTGTTGCCTCTGGCTTCTTGCTCCGAAAACGAACCGATGGAATATGCAGGCCAGCCGGCATTGTATTTTGACAATGAAGACATCAACTATTCGTTCTTCTATTCGGAAGACGGGGGCGACCGTAGCAACGTAGACATAACGGTACACGCTATGGGACCGGTGGCTGACCATGACCGTACGTTCACCCTTTATCAGAAGAACGTAGACGAAACCGATGCTGCCCAGGCTGGTGTGCATTATGTAGGTTTTGATACTGACGAGATGAAGCAGGCTATGGTGATACCGGCAGGAAAGAGTGAGGTGAAGCTACCGATAGTATTGCTCAAGGACAACAGCCTTGCCACACAGACCGTAAAACTGAAGATAGGAGTGCGTCCCAACGAAAACTTCGGCGCAGGAGTGGTAGAGAAGGACAGTACAGTAATCTCGTTTTCGTCGCAAGCCATAAAGCCTGCCAACTGGAAGGACTGGTATTACGCCTTCGGAGCCTCTTGGGGAAGCGTCAAGATGCGCTTCATCATCGACGTGACGGGCATTACCAACTTTGACAATGTGCCTAACGATTCCGACTATCTCATCTATCTTAACGGCAAGCTGAAGTCGAAGCTGTATGAGTATAATTCCACTCACGACCAGCCTTTGCAGGAGGTGGACGGCACTCTGATAGAATTCGAGAATCCTTACATTTGGGAATAGTAACTTAAAAGTGTAGAATGTTATGACGAACAATATAATGACTAAGAGCTTGTTGGGTCTGGCCATGGCGTTGGGGCTGTTTGCCAGCTGCTATGACGACAAGGGCAACTATGACTATATATCCGAAGACGATGCCGCTGGCGTAGTGTTGGGAGCTTTGGAGGGGACAACTGTGCGTGCCAATGAGGTGCTTAACATAGTGCCGCAGATGAAAGGTGGCGAGGGCGACGGATTCTCCTATCTGTGGTACACGCTGTCGAGCGGTACGTATAATGTAAGGAGGGACACGCTGTCGCAAGAGCGCGAGCTGAATGTTCCGGTAAATCTGAAGGCGGGAAAGTACACATTGTATTATCAAGTCACCAACAGGTCGAATGGAGTATTCCGTTCGGTTGAGGCTCCGTTGACCGTTACTGCCACCGACATCACTTCCGGATGGTATGTGATGAAGGAGATTGAGGGCGGCACCGACTTCGACTACTACTCGCTTGACGGAAATAAGGCGGTCAGTTCGTTTATGACCACCTCGCTCGGAATGGAGCCGTTAAAGGGCTCGCCCGTAGGAATGGCGTTTCTCGATGGTTCGTACAATCATGAGGAAGAGGGTGCCGACGGCAAGACAACGAAGGAAACCGGTCTGTCGGCATTTCACATTCTGACCACACATGACTTCGTAACGTTGAACGGCAGCGACTTCTCGTTGCTGAAAAACCTGCAGCAGGAGTTCTACGAAGCGCCTTCATCGTTCAATTTCAGCCATATGTTCATCGATTCGTCTTTGCGAGCCCAAGGCTTAAATACAGACTATTGCTTCCTCATAAACAACGGTAAAGTCCATACGATGGGTTCCGAAATAGGCAAGTGGGGATATCAGGGAGCCGGCGATTATGAGTTGTACCCGACGTTGGTATTGGGCTTTTTCTCTGTGTTTGCTTATGATATGAAGAACCAGATGATTGTGACATGCAGCACGGACGGCACCGTGGAGAATGCGAACACGCTGTCTGGCGGCGCCTTTACTGACTTTAAGGACAAGGATATGAAGGTTTCTGCGGTTGTGCCGCATACCGGAGGCTTCTCTCCCGAGTTCTATATTGTAGCCAAGAGCGGTGAGGACGGCAAGTACTACGTGGCTGATATCACTACCTTCCCACCTTATATTTGTGAAGCAACGTATTACGAATACGCCTCCGACAGTCCGCTCAACCAGGCAAAGATTCTCGCTTCGCCCCAGACAGCTTCTGTCATTTACTTTGCTATAGACAACAAACTGTATATGCACAAGGTGACTACGGGTGAGGACAGCGTTGTGAAGACCTTCGCGCAGGGCGAGAACATCTCGTTCATACAGAACATAACGGGCACGGACAAGGCTGGCGAAAGCTTCAACGATATAGTTGTCATCACCAACACTTCTGCCGGATACAATGTCTATCAGATGCCTATGGTTGGCTCGGCAGGCGAATTGCAGACCGATGTAGCGCCAGCTTATCAGGGTGAAGGCAAGGCTTCTTACCTGATGTTCCGACAGGAATAATCCTTTATATAACAGCAATCGTCAAAGACGGCTTGCAGATTGTGTTTCAAGTATTTACACAGTCGTGCAAGCCGTCTTTTTGTGTTGCTGAAAAAATGTAGTCCTTTTGCACTCCAAAAGGACTCGTTTTGCCATGTAAAAGGACTCCTTTTGCCATGTAAAAGGACTACATTTGAAGTCCAAAAGGACTCCTTTTGAAAATCACCATGATTTTCAGTCCAAAACAAACCTTACTTCCTTGAGCGTATATTCGCGTCTGGTGCCGTCAGAAAGAGCCAGATGCAGGCGTCCGTCAACCGAAACGTGGTCGATGCGGGCGCTGAACTGTTCGGCCGTTGAGGTGTCTTCGTAGAGGTGTAGTCCCTCGCGGCGATACAATGCGGAATGGTATTGGCTGACGATGTGGTCGGAGTGTCCGCCTACGGCAAGCGAGTAGTAGTGGTCGAAGTGCTGCACTATCTCGTCGAGCAGCTGTTCTGTAGGAGTCTCTACACCTATTATATTATATAGCGACACTGGATTGGGCGCGTCGCTGTGAAACTCCCGTTGGTTGACGTTGATTCCGATGCCGTATATGCAGCGTGCCAGAGTGCGCCCCTTCACCGATGTCTCGATGAGCGTGCCGCTGATTTTGCGGTCGTGCCAGTAGATGTCGTTGGGCCATTTCAGACTGATGCCGTCGGTGTAATTGTCGAGGGCAGCCTTGACAGCGAGCGCTCCAGCCATCGACAGTACAAACTGTCGGGTAATGTCGACGCTTGTCGGGCATACCAGAATGGAGAACAGCAGGTTCTTTCCAGCCTCGCTCTCCCATTTGTTGCTGCCCTGTCCGCGTCCGGCAGTCTGCCAGTCGGCGTAGACTACGGTCATGCTGTCGTCCTGAGGCGACGGAAGTGCGCGCAGATAGTCGTTGGTTGAGGCTGTCTGATGTAGATGAATTATTTTGTGTTGCATAATTTACGTTTTCGTATAAAATCAATTAATTTTGCATCTGCAATCAATCCAAACATACTATTATGGACGAAAAACAGAAGCAACAGGCTGCCGACGAGCAGTTCATGCACCGTGCCCTCGACGAGGCTATGGCGGCTCGCGATGCCGGCGAGATACCCGTTGGAGCGGTAGTGGTGGCTGATGGCCGCATCATAGCGCGTGCCCACAACCTCACCGAGACCCTTGGCGACGTCACGGCGCATGCCGAGATGCAGGCGATAACGTCGGCCGCCAACCAGTTGGGAGGCAAATACCTCACCGACTGCACCCTATACGTCACCCTCGAACCCTGCATCATGTGTGCTGGAGCGATAGGGTGGGCGCAGATAAGGCGTGTGGTGTATGGCGCAACCGACGACAAGCGAGGCTATTCGCAGTTCGCTCCCAAGGCTTTTCACCCCAAATGCACCGTCACTACGGGCGTTCTGGAAGACGAATGCAGAGAGTTGATGACGCAGTTCTTCAAGAGCAGAAGATAATAATAGGAGGCTATGGAGTCCTCGCCATAGCCTGAGTAAGCAACAATGCATATTATTGTTGTCAACAACGTTTATTATTATTGTTGTTGTAAAATGCCGGCTAATTGCTCAGGAGGGCGTGTCAAAAGTCACAGCAGTACGCCCCGAAGGGGCAGAAGCTCATAGTCCAGGGCAACACCCTGGGTAAAAGTACACCCAAGGCGCTGCCTTGGGCTATGTGCTTTTGGGGCTTTCAGCCCGTTTTGTTTGACTTTTGACACACCCTCCTCCTACAGTTTGCAATCTCAACTGTATTATTATTTCACTGCCTCCACAGTATACCCCTGTGCCTTCAGCAATTCTATCACGCCGCGTTTGCCCGGCAAATGACCCGCACCAACAACAAACAGCGTGGGTTTTTCGCTCATAATGGCAGGCATACGCTTAGCCCAGTCGGCGTTGCGGCGGTATATCAGCTGCTCCATTTCGTCGGGAGTGGCATCGCAGGCGGCATCAAACGTCTCGTTCATGATGTCGAGCAGCGTCTTGATGTCCTGCTTGTAGTAAGCCTCCGCCATACGTTCGGTAGTCGAAGCATAGTAGTCGGTGTGGTTGAGGAAGCAGTCGAGCTGGGCAATCTGGCGCTTCAGCGGAGCGCCGAACATAATGCTCATCTGCAATTCCATCGTCTCAAGTCCGCCTACAGGCTCGTTGTTGTTCTTAGCTTGGAGCTGGAAGTACTGGTCGATAGTGTTGGTGGGGTCGAATTCGCCCATGTGTGCAGCCATATACTGCAACACCTGCAACTGCGAAACAAGTGCTGCAGGCGACAGACGTCCCATCTGAGCACCCACTTGTGGATTGTCCAGGCCCACGCCCATATACTGCTTGAGCAGCGCGTTGAGCTTCTTGTACTGCGTAGGGTTGAGTACTGTCTTCAGCGTCTTGCCCTCGGGCAGCATCATATGAGCCTGCATGGCACGCAGCGAGTCAGGATTAGTCATGTCGTCCCATTTCAGTTCGCCGTACACCTGGTCGGTGTTGTCGAGCGCAGTACGTATGCCCGCCACCCTGTCTACAAACGGCGTGTTGGCAATGTGGAAAGTTCCGAACACATACGACGGCTTCTTGAGGTCCTTGCCCGAAATGCTGTACAGCAGTTGGGCATTGGCGGTGAGGGCGCAGACAAGCGCCAACAGAACGATAGAAAACACTTTTTTCATATTATTTATTGTTAAATGATAAGTTACTTGTTGCAATAAATGTGTGAATTTAGCCTTTTTATTTGATATTTTGCGTACATTTGCAAATCTAAGAGTCTTATTTTGGGTATACACCCGGTTTTATTAACGCAAATAACAGAGAAATATTTTTAAAAACAATCTATAAAAAAATGAACAATCTCAACCAAATCATCAGCCACTTCAGCATCAATGGCACCGTGGCAGACGTGAAGCCATTAGGCAACGGACTCATCAACGACACCTACAAAATCACAACAGCCGAGGCCGACGCACCCGACTATGTGCTCCAGCGTATCAACGACTCGATATTCACCGATGTCGACTTGCTGCAGCACAACATCGAGGAGGTTACCACACATATCCGTGAGCTGCTCGTAAAGGAGGGCGCTGACGATATAGACCGTCGCGTTCTCACATTCATCAAGGCCGACAACGGCAAGACATACATCAAGGATGAGGAGGGAAAGTACTGGCGCATCTCGATGTTCATTCCCGATGCAGTGACCGTAGACGCTGTCAATCCCGAGTCGTCATACCACGCCGGCAAGGCATTCGGCAAGTTTGAGTCGCAGGTATCCGACATTACCGACCGTCTGGGCGAGACCATTCCCGACTTCCACAACATGGAACTGCGTCGCGACCAGCTGCGTCAGGCTGTCAAGGACGACCGTGCCGGACGTGCAGCAGGCGTCAAGGACTTCATCGACGAAATCGAGAAGTACATGGACGAGATGTGTCTTGGCGAGCGCCTCTTCCGCGAGGGCAAGCTCCAGAAGCACGTATGCCACTGCGACACTAAGGTAAACAACATGATGTTCGACAAGCAGGGCCGCGTACTCTGCGTCATCGACCTCGACACAGTGATGCCTTCGTTGTTCGTGAGCGACTACGGCGACTTCCTGCGCACAGCAGCCAACACCATCGCCGAGGACTCTCCCGAGTTCGACAAGATCGACTTCCGCATGGACATCTTCGAGGCTTTCACACGTGGATACGTTGAGTCGGCATCAAGCTTCCTCACTCCGCTCGAAATCTCATTGCTGCCCTACGCCGCCGAACTGTTCCCGTACATGCAGGCAGTACGCTTCCTTTGGGACTACCTCAACGGCGACCACTACTGGAAGTGCTCTTATCCCGAGCACAACCTCACACGTGCCCGCAACCAGTGGCACCTCTTCCTCAAGGCTCGTGAGCACGAGGCAGAGATGAAGAAGTTCATCGAGGAGCTGTAGTTGGGTTGTCCCCAACTACCATCTCACCCCCACACCCCCTTAACATACCAACGGCAATGTTGGCAATGTTGGGCGGAAAACCGCTTGCCATTGTCAATGTTGCCGTTTTTTATATTCTAATCACACCACAACAACATCTCAACACTACACCATCACCTACCCTGCAAATGCCCAATATCAACAAAACAGCCTGATAATCTAATTTTTAGTTATTTTAATATGGTATATCCGCGGTTTTTGCTAACTTTGCAAATTAATCAAAGAAAATAGTAAAAGTATATGGCTGGAACAAAAAAAATCAAGACTGCGCTTATCTCAGTTTTTCATAAGGACGGTCTCGACGAGCTGTTGAAGAAGCTCAACGAGGAAGGCGTTAAATTCCTTTCTACAGGTGGTACACAGGCTTTCATCGAGTCGCTTGGCTACGAGTGCCAGGCCGTTGAGAGCGTTACATCTTATCCTTCAATACTCGGCGGACGTGTCAAGACACTGCATCCGCGCATCTTCGGCGGCATCCTTGCCCGTCGCGACAATGAGGGCGACCGTCAGCAGATGGCTGAATATGCAATTCCTGAGATCGATCTCGTGATTGTAGACCTCTATCCTTTCGAGCAGACTGTAGCAAGCGGCGCAAGCGAAGCCGACATCATCGAGAAGATAGATATAGGTGGTATCTCGCTCATCCGTGCCGGAGCCAAGAACTTCAACGACGTTGTTATCGTTCCGAGCAAGGCAGAGTATGGCATGCTCCTTGACATTATCAACAAGAAGGGCGCAGAAACCGACCTCGCAGAGCGTAAGGTATTCGCCGAGCACGCATTCGGCGTAAGCAGCCACTACGATACAGCAATCCACGAGTGGTTTGCAAAATAAATTTTGAATTTTGAATTTTGAGTTTTGAATTGTCGGCTCCGCCGATGTTGGATTAATTGATTGTAGAGTTGATAGGACAATTCCTGAATCCACAACAGTTAATCAGTGCAAGCGACAATTCAAAATTCAAAAATCAAAACTCAAAACTCCTAATCGCCGCAGGCGACAATTCAAAAATCAAAACTCAAAACTCAAAATTTATAAATGGGATTTTTTTCATTCGTACAAGAAATAGCAATGGACCTCGGCACAGCCAATACCATCATCATCAGCGACGACAAAATCGTTGTTGACGAGCCTTCGGTAGTGGCGCTCGACCGCCGCACCGACAAGATGATAGCTGTTGGCTCAAAGGCCAAGATGATGTATGAGAAGACTCACGACAATATCCGCACCATACGTCCGCTGCGCGACGGCGTTATAGCCGACTTCACCGCATGCGAGCAGATGATGCGTGGACTCATCAAGATGGTTCATACTGGCAGCCGACTCTTCTCGCCGTCACTGCGCATGGTTATCGGTGTGCCTTCGGGTTCTACCGAGGTTGAACTGCGTGCAGTACGCGACAGTGCCGAGCATGCCAACGGTCGCGACGTATATCTGATATTCGAGCCAATGGCAGCAGCCATCGGTATCGGCATCGACGTAGAAGCACCGGAGGGCAACATGATTGTAGATATAGGTGGAGGTTCTACCGAAATCGCAGTCATTTCACTCGGAGGTATCGTGTCGAACAACTCTATCCGCACCGCAGGCGATGACCTTACAGCCGACATCCAGGAGTATATGTCGCGCCAGCACAACGTGAAAGTTTCGGAGCGTATGGCCGAACGTATCAAGATACATGTAGGTTCTGCACTCACAGAATTGGGCGATGAGGCTCCCGAAGACTTCATCGTACACGGACCTAACCGCATCACAGCACTGCCAATGGAGGTTCCGGTATGCTATCAGGAGATAGCACACTGCATCGACAAGACCGTTGCAAAGATCGAGAACGCCGTACTCTCGGCACTCGAAAGCACTCCGCCAGAACTCTATGCCGACATCGTCAAGAACGGTATCTACCTCAGTGGTGGCGGCGCTCTGCTTCGCGGACTTGACCGTCGACTCACCGAGAAGATCAATATTCCGTTCCACATCGCCGAGGATCCGCTCCACAGCGTGGCAAAGGGAGCCGGTGTAGCTCTGAAGAACATCGAACGCTTCTCATTCCTGATGAGATAAAAACAGACAAAAGTAAAAAAGTAGAAAAGTAAGAAAGTAAAAAGTGTAGGGCAATACCTTGCAAATCGGCTTGCTATATATAATAGGTGCCGACGTTACCTTTTTACTTTTTTACTTTTTTACTCTTTTACTTTTTTACTTTTACAACAAAATGCGCAACCTATTAGAATTCCTTTCACGTCACAACCACTGGTTTGTCTTCGTGCTGCTTGAGGTGTTGAGCCTCACGCTGCTGTTTCATTACAACAGCTATCAGGGCAGCGTATGGTTCACATCGGCCAACGCCGTCAGCGGCAAGGTGTACGAGTGGAGCTCGGCTGTGACCCAATATTTCTCGCTCACCGACGTCAACCGTCAGCTCACCGAGCGCAATGTGTATCTCGAACGCGAGGTGGAAATGCTTGCCGAACAGATACGCAAGACGCAGAAGGACACTACCGCTGTGGAGCGTATGCAGCAGAGCGTGATGCGACAGTATAGCACCATACCTGCCAAGGTGGTGAGCTCGTCGCTCGACAAGGCCAACAACCTCATCACAATCGATAAGGGCAGTGCTGACGGTGTGCGCAAAGACATGGGCGTAGTGTGCGGAACGGGTGTCGTAGGCATCGTATATCTCACGTCCGAACACTACTCTGTCATAATACCTGTACTCAACGCGCAGTCGAACATAAGCTGTTCGATACGCGGACGTGGCTATTTCGGCTATCTGCACTGGAACGGCGGTTCGCCCGAATATGCCTATATCGACGACATTCCACGCCATGCCCACTTCAAGTTGGGCGACTATGTGGTGACATCGGGCTACTCGTCGGTGTTCCCATCGGGTGTTATCGTAGGACGAATCAAGCACGTTTACAACTCACCCGACGGTATGGCATACCGTCTTAAGGTGACATTGACCACTGACTTCACTCGTTTGCGCGACGTGTGCGTAATCAACGACACTGAGATGGAGAAGAAGATGGAGATACTTCAGGCGGCCCAGGACTCGCTCAAGGCCCGCCAATAAACATAACGTAATCACCCTCATACAGAAAATGAATCTTAACACAGTAAGAAATTTCATATTCTTCGTCATACTGCTTGTCGTACAGGCGCTGGTGCTCAACAACATCCACCTGTTCGGCTATGCCACCCCACTGCTGTATGTGTACTTTCCGCTTACGCTCAGACGCGGCACTCCGCGCTGGGCAGCGCTCCTATGGTGCTTTGCCATGGGCTTGGCGGTCGACATATTCTCGTCGACTCCCGGCGTAGCTTCGGCTTCGATGACCCTCGTCGGACTCATACAGCCTTATGTACTCACATTGTTTGCACCGCGCGACAGTGCCGACGACCTGCGTCCGTCACCAATTACGCTCGGTGTATCTAAATATGTCAATTACATAATCATTATCGTTTTGTTGTACACGCTCACGTTCTTCAGTCTTGAAGCGTTCAATCTGTACAACTGGACACAATGGGCTTTGTGCACAGCGAGCAGCGCCGTGCTGACGATAGTGCTTATATTGGTAATTGAAAACATACGTCGTAAAAGATGAGCAGGTACACTCTCGAAAACCGTCGCTTTGTAATTGGAGGTGTAGCCGTGGCAATTGTCACGGTGTACATTATCCGTCTGTTTACTCTCCAATTAATGAGCGACGACTATAAGAAGAACGCTGACTCCAACGCGTTCCTTAAAAAGGTTGAGTTTCCGTCGCGTGGAGCAATATATGATCGCAACGGTCAGCTGCTGGTGTACAACCAGCCCGCATACGACATTATGGTTGTAATGAACGAAGCCAAAGGACGTATCGACACAACCGAGTTCTGCAATGCGCTTGGCATTACCAAGGAATTCTTCATAAAGCGCATGGACGACATCAAGAACTATGCGAAAAACCCAGGTTACTCGCGCTTTACGCAGCAGCTCTTCATGAGTCAGCTCAGCAACGAGGAGTTCAGCAACTTTCAGGAGAAGATGTTCAGGTTTCCTGGATTCTATGTCCAGCACCGCAGCATACGCCAGTATCAGACATCGTGTGGTGCGCACATCCTCGGCGATGTAGCCGAAGTGTCGCCTGCCGACATTGAGGAGGACGACTATTATCAGCCCGGCGACTACATAGGCAAGCTCGGTGTGGAGAAATACTATGAGAAGGAGCTGCGCGGAGAGAAGGGTGTACAGATATTGTTGCGCGACGCCCGCGGACGAATACAAGGCAAATACATGGACGGAGCCTACGACCGACAGCCCGTGGCAGGCAAGGACCTCACGCTCTCGATCGACCTTAAGTTGCAGGCTTTGGGCGAACGGCTGATGGAAGGAAAGATAGGCAGCATCGTAGCCATCGACCCGCAGACAGGCGAAGTGCTCGCTATGGTGTCGGCACCGAGCTACGACCCGCGTATCATGGTGGGACGCTCGCGCTCCAAGAACCACCGACTGCTGTCGCGCGACGCATGGAAACCGCTGCTCAACCGCTCGATTATGGGTATGTATCCGCCGGGTTCTACATTCAAGACATCCCAGGCGCTGACGTATATGACCGAAGGCATTGTTACACCTGGAACTGCTTTTCCTTGCCATCGTGGCTTTTATTGTCGCGGACTGCATGTGGGCTGTCACTCGCATGCGGCACCTATATCCCTTGTCGATGCCATTTCAACATCGTGCAACGCCTACTTCTGCTGGGGACTCTACTACATGATGGGCAACCGGTCGAAGTATAAGAATCCTTTTGAGGCAATGAACGTATGGCGCGACTATATGGTGAGCATGGGATTCGGCTACAAGCTGGGCATCGACCTGCCGGGCGAGAAGCGTGGAATGATACCTAACGCCGAATATTACGACCGCAACTACCGCGGATCGTGGAACGGACTCACCATCGTGTCAATCTCTATAGGACAGGGAGAGGTCACGCTGACACCGCTGCAGATAGCCAATCTCGGCGCAACCATAGCCAACCGCGGCTACTACTATACGCCTCACGTAGTGCGTAAGGTGCAGAACATGCCGCTCGATACGGCATATACCCATCGCCACTTCACCAAAGCCAACCACCGCTCGTACGATTATGTGGTGGCAGGCATGCGCTCGTCGGCAATGAAGGGAACGTGCAGGGCCTTGTCGCGACTGCCGTTTGAAGCGTGTGGCAAGACCGGTACGGCACAGAACCACGGCCGCGACCACTCCGTATTCATGGGCTTCGCTCCGATGAACAATCCAAAGATAGCCGTTGCAGTGTATGTGGAGAACGGCGGATGGGGTGCCGACTATGGTGTGCCTATAGGCGGACTGATGATGGAACAGTACATCAACGGCAAGCTGTCGCCGGCTGGTGAGGCGATAGCCGGGTCGATGCAGCATCGCCGCATAGGCTACGGACCACGCTTCCCCGGACAGGAACGCAAGGCTGCCGCAGCAAAGAAGGCTGCCGCAGCAAAGAAAGCCAAGGCTGCAAAGCAGTCGGAAGCCGACCAGCAACCCAAGCCGGTTGAAGCGAAAAGTGGCGAACAGCAACAGTAGCCGTGGAATGTCAAACAACTATAACAACAATAGAAATAAGTATTTATGCCAACAACCGACAAACCGCAGAACTTCTGGTCGCAGGTAGACTGGATAACAATAGCCCTGTACATCGGACTTATGGCGTTCGGATGGATTAGCATTTGCGGAGCCAGCTATACATTCGGCGAGAACGACATCTTCGCCCTGAGCACCCGTTCGGGCATGCAGGTGATATGGATAGGCACGAGTATATGTCTGGGATTTGTCATTCTGATGATGGACACGCGCTTCTTCGACACCTTCTCGTATGTCATATACGGAGGATTGCTGTTGCTGCTATTTGCCACGATATTCAATCCGCACGACATCAAGGGTTCGCACTCGTGGCTCGTCATTGGTCCGCTCCGACTGCAGCCTGCCGAATTCGGCAAGTTCGCAACGGCGCTGGCGCTTGCCAAACTGATGAGTACGTACGGCTTCAACATAGGGCGATGGAAGGATTTCGCCGCCGCCTGCGCCGTCATCTTCATCCCTATGCTCTGCATCGTAGGCCAGCGCGAGACGGGTTCGGCGCTGGTCTACCTCACATTCTTCCTTGTTCTCTACCGCGAGGGCATGCCCGGCAGCATACTCTTTACGGGAGTTGCCATGGTGGTATACTTCGTTGTAGGCATAAAGTACGAGAACGAGCTGATGTTCGACACGCCCACATCGGTGGGCAGATTTGTCGTGCTCATGCTCGTGCAGATATTCACGGCGTGCCTGGTCGACGTATATACCCAGCAGCGCAGGCAGACCCGCCTGATATTGGGCTACAGTCTGGGTCTTACGATTGTGGCAATGCTCTTCTCGGTGTACGTCATACGCTTCGACGTGACGCTGGTCCAGATAGCCGTATGCGTTGCCATAGCGGTGTATCTGCTGCTCAACGGACTGCGCACACGACTGCCCCAATACTTCCTGATATTGAGTTTTGCCGTAGGATCGGTAGTTTTCTTCTACTCAGCCGACTACGTATTGAACAATGTGATGGAGCCTCACCAGCGCGTGCGTATCAATGTGCTGCTCGGACTGGACGAAGACCTGGATGGAGCCGGCTACAATGTGCACCAGAGTGAGATAGCCATCGGTTCGGGCGGACTCAAAGGCAAGGGCTTCCTCAACGGAACACAGACCAAGCTGAAGTTTGTGCCCGAGCAAGACACCGACTTCATCTTCTGCACCGTGGGCGAAGAAGAGGGCTTTGTAGGCTCGGCAGGCGTACTGCTGATGTTCCTGGCGCTGATATTGCGACTGATGAAGCTTGCCGAACGGCAACCGTTCACCTTCGGCAGGATATACGGCTATAGTGTAGCCTCGGTGTTCCTTTTCCATGTGTTCATCAATGTTGGAATGGTGCTGGGCCTCACCCCCGTTATAGGCATTCCGCTACCGTTCTTCAGTTATGGCGGTTCGTCGCTATGGGGATTTACCATTCTGCTCTTCATCTTCCTGCGTTTTGATGCCGGAAGAAATTTTGCACAGGGCAGAATTGGCTGATCTCGTATTTCCTTGAAAATCAATCTTATTCGTATTTAGTTGTCGTTTGGTTCTGCCAAGCGACAACTATAATTGTGCTGAAGGGCAACTTCTGCTGAGCAAAAGGACAACTTTAGCTCTCCAAAAGGACTCGTTTTGCTCTCCAAAAGGATTCGTTTTGCTGTCCAAAAGGACTCGTTTTGAAAGGCAAAAGGACTCCTTTTGAAAATCCGACGGAAATTAAGTGAAAAGTGAAAAGGGAAAAGTGAAAAATCCAATGGAATTTAAGTGAAAAGTGAAAAGGGAAAAGTGAAAAATCCGACGGGGTTGCTTTGTTCGGCAATTCGGGTGGCAATGATGTAAGTTCAGGTGTTGTGAGTGGATTGGCTAAGCAAATTGTAGGAGGCTATGGCGTCCCCGCCGTAGCCTGAGCTGTCAGACAGTACATTCTTATTGTTAGTTTTTTTTATACCACTGCTTGCTCAGGTTATGGCGAGGACGCCATAACCTCCTACAGTTAGGTCTTCGTTAAAACAGTCGTATCACTCCACGTTTCGGATGAGTCTTGATTATAAGTGTTTGTGACCCGATATTCGGGGAACAGTCTGATATTAAGTTTGTTTTTGAAGGCGGCAACAGCAAAAAATGGCATGCGCATGCCTAAATGCGCGAAAAAATATTTATCTTTGCAAATATCCAATTTTTTAAAACTGATTATATATAATGGCAGAATCGAATTTCGTAGACTATGTTAAGATATACTGCCGCTCGGGCAAGGGCGGCCGTGGCTCAATGCACCTGCGCCATGTTAAGTACAATCCCAACGGAGGGCCTGACGGAGGCGACGGCGGACACGGCGGCAGTATCTATCTGCGTGGCAACCACAACTACTGGACGCTGCTTCACCTGAAGTTTCAGCGCCACGTCTTCGCTGAACACGGCGGCAACGGCGGACGCGACAAGTGTCACGGCAAGGACGGCAAGGACATCTACATCGACGTGCCTTGCGGAACTGTGGTGTACAATGCCGAAACCGGCAAGTACGTGTGCGACGTTATGCACGACGGACAGGAAGTGCTGCTGCTCAAGGGCGGCCGTGGCGGACTGGGCAACTTCCAGTTCCGTTCGGCTACCAACCAGACTCCGCGCTATGCACAGCCAGGTGAGCCGATGGAGGAGATGACCATCATTCTCGAGCTCAAGCTCCTTGCCGACGTCGGACTCGTAGGTCTGCCCAACGCAGGCAAGTCAACACTGCTCTCTGCCGTGTCGAGCGCACGCCCAAAGATAGCCAACTATCCGTTTACAACGCTCGAACCCTCGCTCGGCATCGTCGACTATCGTGACCACAAGTCGTTCGTAATGGCTGACATACCCGGTATTATAGAGGGCGCGAGCGAGGGCAAGGGTCTCGGACTTCGATTCCTCCGACACATCGAGCGCAACTCGCTGCTGCTCTTCATGGTGCCCGGCGACACCGACGACATAAAGCGCGAGTATGAACTTCTGCTCAACGAGCTGCGCCAGTTCAATCCCGACATGCTCAGCAAGCACCGTGTGCTGGCCGTGACCAAGTGCGACCTGCTCGACGACGAACTCATGGACATGCTGCGCGATACGCTGCCCGACGACCTGCCCGTGGTGTTCATTTCGTCGGTTACGGGTCTGGGCATACAGCAGCTCAAGGACACCCTCTGGAACGAACTCAACTCGGAGAGCAACAAGCTGCAGAGTATCACAGCCGAAGACACTCTCGTACACCGCGACAAGGACATGACACGCTTCGCTGCCGAGATGCAGGCAGAGGGCGAGGACGATATTATCTACATCGACGACGAGGATATCGAGGACGTAGACGACCTCGACGACTTTGAATATGAAGAGGAGGACTATGATGACGCAAAGTAGTCAGAATCCCACCTATTATAATATAGCCGATGGCGTAACGGCCTTCTCCACAACCCGACATGGCGGAGTGGGGCAGGGCGCTTACGCCTCGTTCAATATTAACGAGTGGTGTGGCGACGATGCGCAGCACATTGCCCACAACCGACAGATACTTGCCGACGAACTGGGATTGCCATCGCAGAACATCATCATGCCACATCAGACGCACGGCATCTCTACCCGCATTATCGCAAAGGAGTTCATGACTCTGCCCGACAACATCAAGTCTATGCTGCTCGAAGGCGTCGATGCCGTGATGACCGACCTTACGGGCGTGTGCGTCGGAGTGAGTACAGCCGACTGCATTCCCGTTCTGCTCTACGATGAGGCGCATCACGCAGTGTGCGCCATACATGCCGGATGGCGTGGCACGGTTGCCCGCATAGTATTGAAGGCAATAACCGACATGCGTGCAGCATACCATACTGACCCCACACTGCTCAAGGCCATTATCGGTCCGGGCATTTCGGAGCGCAACTTTGAGGTGGGCGACGAGGTGTACAATGCCTTTGCCGAAGCCATGTTTGACATGGATGCCGTGGCACATCGCGAAGTGAAGCGCAACGACGATGCTGCCGACCCTAAAGACAAGTTCCTGATGAAGTGGCACATCAATCTGCCGCTCTGCAATCAGATGCTACTGGAGCAGGCTGGCGTGCCCAAGGAGAATATACACGACACAGCCGTCTGCACCTTCGACAACACCGACGACTATTTCTCGGCACGCCGACTCGGCATCAATTCAGGCCGTATATACAACGGCATATTCCTAAACCCTAAAGACTAATGAAATTATTGAAAATAAGAACCCTACTATTACTCGCTGCAGTGGTGATGACTATCACTGCAGCGGCACCCGTAAAACAACAGTTCACCGCTGCCGAACAACAACAGATAAGCATTGCCACACCGGGACTCTTCAGCCGTTCGGATGCCTTCAACGTCGATTTCAGCCTGTTGAAGGCATCAGAATATTCGTTTCCGCTGCCCGTTGGCAAGGCCACTGTGCGCAAGAACAATTCTGTGCAGATAGAGACTAAGGACGGCGATGCGGTGAAGGCGATGTTTGACGGAACCGTGCGCCTGTCGCGAAAGCATAACGAACTGGGCAACGTCATAGTGATACGCCACCGCAACGGATTTGAAACCGTTTATGGCAACAATGCCGAGAACCTTGTAGATGTGGGCACCAACGTACGCGCCGGACAGACCATAGCCATCGTCGGACACAAGGACGGCAAATTCTACTGCGACTTCTCGATTATGGTGAACGGTGCGCGTATCAATCCTTCGGCAATGATCGACGTGCACAGCCACCGCCTGCGCCGACAGACCCTGCTCTGCGAGAAGAGTGGCAACTACGTCAATGTGAGCGTGCTGGGCGACAAGACCGACATCGAAGAGTCGGCCACCGACATGGAGAAGGATGTGTTTGAGAAGTCGTCGACGTTCAAGTGGAACCTTGAGAAGATGGAGAAGGAGCGCTGGGCGTATCCTCTGCCGGGTGCCAAGGTGATAAGTCCATACGGAGGCAGGCGCCGACACTCGGGTGTCGACCTCAAGACAAAGCCCAACGACGAGATTGTGGCTGCCTTCGATGGTGTGGTGACACGCTCGTCGAGCTATTATGGCTATGGCAACTGCATCGTCATAAAGCACGCCAACGGACTGGAGACGCTCTACAGCCATCAGTCGAAGAACTTCGTGAAGGTGGGCGATAAGGTGAAAGCCGGTCAGGTGATAGGATTGACAGGACGCACCGGACGCGCCACTACCGAACATCTGCACTTCGAGACACACTTCAAGGGCCGTCGCTTCAATCCCAACCTCATCTTCGACCATACAGCCCGACAGCTGCAGCAGTCAACCATCACGCTGACCAAGAATGGCGGTATAACGTCGAAGAAGAATTGATAAGTCCAGTCTTTCGGGTAAAACAAAAAAGAGGGGCGCTCAGTTTACGATATGATTCGTAACTGAGAGCCCCTCTTATGTTGTTTTATCGGGTTGCGATATTATTAGAGTGCGTCGATAACAGCGCAGATGTCACCGAAGATACGCGGCAGTTCGCCGAGACCGTTGATGTGGTGATGTATGCCCTCTGCCTTATACCACTCGATGAGTGGAGCTGTCTGGTTGTGGTAAACGTCAAGACGCTTCTTGATAGTCTCAGCGTTGTCGTCCGAACGACCGCTCTCCTGGCCACGCTTTACGAGGCGTGTCATAAGCTCGTCCTCAGGAACGTCAAGCTCAATCATTGCTGCAACCTTGTGTCCGCGCTCTGCAAGCATCTTCTTGAGAGCCTCTGCCTGCGGGATTGTACGGGGGAATCCGTCGAAGATAACGCCCTTGTGCTCCTTGCCGAAGCTGTCGTATACGCTTGCGAGGATATTAATCATAAGCTCATCGGGGATAAGCTGGCCGTTGTCAATAAATCCCTTGGCTGTCTTGCCAAGCTCTGTTCCGTTCTTGATTTCGTTGCGGAGCACGTCACCAGTCGAGATATGGTTGAAGCCATACTTCTCGATCATAAGGTCGCTCTGGGTGCCCTTGCCTGAACCAGGGGCACCGAAAATTACGATGTTCTTCATCTTTTTAACTTAAAAATAAATATGTACTGTTTGTTCTGTTGTTACTGATTAAGCAGTCGTGTCTATTCTTCCACCACTGTGTATATGTCCTTGAGGTTGCGTCCCTGCTGGTCGTAATCAAGTCCGTAGCCCACAATGAAGTCGTTGGGAATCTCGAATGCCGTGTAGCGTATGTCGAGTTCGGTCTCAAGACAGTCGGGTTTGAGCAGCAGTGTGCAGATGTGTATCGCCTCAGGCTGCTTCTCGGCGAGTTGGGCGAGAATTGCCTTCATTGTCAGTCCCGACTCGATGATGTCCTCTACGATGAGGATGGTGCGGCCCTTGATGTCATTGTTAAGACCTATCAGCTGCTTCACTGTGCCGGTAGACGATGTTCCGGCATACGACGACATCTTGACAAATGATATCTCGGCAGGCACGGTTATCTCGCGCATCAGGTCGGCTGCAAACACAAAGGAGCCGTTGAGCATTGCCAACAGCAGCGGGTTCTTGTCTGCCATATCGTTGTTGATACGGTCAGCCAGAGCCTTGACACGCTTCTTGATTTCCGCCTCGGGGATAGAGGTCTTGAATGTCTTGTCTTTTATCTTTACTATACTCATTGATTGTTGTCTGTAATTAGGTGCAAAGTTACTGCAATTCGGAGACAATACAAAATAAACTCTATTCTATTTCAGGTGCAAAGAGTGGCCCATACGGTCGCGCTTTGTCTTGAGATAGCGCTCGTTATACTTGTTGGGCATCACTTCAATGGGCACGTTCTCTACGATTTCGAGTCCGTAAGCCTCAAGTCCTACGCGCTTGGTCGGGTTGTTGGTGAGCAGACGCATCTTGTGTATGCCGAGGTGGCGCAGCATCTGTGCTCCGCAGCCGTAGTCGCGCTCGTCGGCCTTGAAGCCGAGGTGTACGTTGGCGTCGACTGTGTCGTAGCCTTCTTCCTGCAACTTGTATGCCTCAATCTTGTTCATCAGTCCGATGCCGCGGCCTTCCTGCTGCATGTATACTACGACGCCTTTGCCCTCCTTCTCGATCATCTGCATTGCCTTGTGCAGCTGCTGTCCGCAGTCGCAACGCATCGAACCGAGTATGTCGCCAGTTGCGCACGATGAGTGTACGCGTACAAGCACCGGTTCGTCTTCGCTCCATTCGCCCTTGACGAGAGCCATGTGTTCCAGTCCGTTGCTCTGCTGGCGGAACGGTATGAGGCGGAAGTGTCCCCACTCGGTAGGCATGTCTACCTCTTCGCCGACCTCGATGATTGATTCCTTCTTAAGTCGATAGGTGATAAGGTCCTTTATAGTGATGATGCGCAAGCCCCATTCCTCTGCCATCTTCTGCAGGTCGGGCATGCGTGCCATTGTTCCGTCGTCGTTCATGATTTCCATAAGGGCACCGGCGGGACGCAGTCCGGCAAGACGGCAGAGGTCGATTGTAGCCTCGGTGTGTCCGCAACGGCGCAGCACACCATTGTCCTGGGCATACAGCGGATTGATATGGCCCGGACGTCCGAATGTCTGCGGTGTAGATGCAGGGTCGGCAAGCGCCTGTATTGTTGCTGCACGGTCGGCAGCCGATACGCCGGTGGTGCATCCTTTAAGCTTGTCGACGGTCACGGTGAACGGTGTGCCGAGCATACTTGTGTTGTCGCTCACCTGGTGGGGCAGGTCGAGCTCCTCACACCTCGACAGCGTGATAGGTGCGCAAAGCACGCCACGTGCGTTCTTAAGCATGAAATTCACTTTCTCCGGAGTAATCTTCTCGGCTGCGATTATGAGGTCGCCCTCATTCTCACGGTCTTCATCGTCAACGACGATTACAAATTTTCCTTCTTTGAAGTCTTTCACGGCATCCTCAATGCCGCTGAGTTTGAACTCTCCCATATTTCAGATGTTTAATGTGTATCTATTAGTTATATATTATAATGTGTGTCCATCGCGCTGGGCAATGGCTTTTATTCTTTCGGTTATTATGTCGTTTTCGGCCTTTATCGTGCGCAGGTCGCGCAGCAGACGCAGACGGTATCGCCACATGCGCATATACAGGACGAATCCCAACGGTGCTATTATAGCCGACATTATGTTGAGCCATTTGCGCTCGAAGGGCCGTGTGTGTGCCTTGACCGATATGATAGGATATGCGCTCAGATGGTTGATGATGGTGCGGTCGCGCGAGTTGCTGAGGTCTTCTATCACATTTTTGAGCTGCTCGTATATGCCGGCAATGGCGTGGTCGGGCTCGTATCTGAAGAATACGCGAATCCAGTTGGGCGCATGTTTCAGGTTGTGATGCTCTGAGTAGGTCGTAACCTGATTGCTTATGTCCATCAGCATATGATAGTCTGAGGCGTAGTCGGGGTCGTTGATGATAACCTCCTTGCGTGCCACGTGTCGTTTTACGCGCAAACCGAAGAATCGGCGCAAGAGGTCGATGTACACTTCGACGTTGAACACAACCGAATCGTTGGTGGCTTTATAAGTAAAGAACGCCGCCATAGGTATAAGCACGGTGGGCGCGAGGCTCAGTCCGAACCACAGAGTCCACATTCCCTTCTTCGCCATGGTCTGTCCGGTGTTGTCGAGGATATAGTAGACGATGAATACGAGCACCGATATGAGCACCGGCAGTCCCAGTCCGCCCTTGCGTATGATGGCTCCGAGCGGTCCGCCTATGAAGAAGAACACCAGACATGTAAGTGCAAGCGAAATCTTGCTGAACCATTCTATCTCGTGCTGGCGTATGATGCGGTCGCCGTCGGATGTCATCATCTGCTTGAAGTCGAGGTCGGTGGTGCGCGACCGTACTTGTTGCTGGGCATAACTGATTGCCGAACGCTGTGCATCGGACGACAGTCGGGCAAAGGCCGAGTCGACATTGTATTTCGGAGTGCTTGCAAGTGTCAGCGCACGCATTGAGTCTTTCTTCGAGACTGGTCTTATGTTGTACACCATACGCATGTCGTCGTTGTAATATACGCGTCCGATGCTGTCGTATTGGGCTTTGATAGAGTCTTTGTCGTGTGTGATTTGTGCGAAGCCTTTAGCCTTGGCGTTGTTTGAGAGACCCGATCCGTCGTTCATATTGAAGTCGCCGTCGTAGTCAAGCAGTATTCGTTTGGCTGTGAACGACTCTCGACGGTATGGCACAGCGGCGTTGCCGGCAAGCTCCTGGGCCTGCATGTTCTCAAACCATTCGCCGTTCCACAGCGTCATGAGCAGGTGTTTCTTCTCGGCAGTGGCTTGCAGCATGCCCGAATCGGCAAGTATTATGGCCTGGTCCTCGTACGATCCCGTCATACGATAAATCATGATGCCATACAGTTTGCCCGTATTCAGGTCTTTCTTCTGTACGTAAATGTTTGAGTTGGGAATGCCGTCATAGAATATTCCTTCAGGAATTTCGAGCTCAGGACTCTTCTGTTTCATCGACAGCAACATCATCATCAGATGCTTGTTGGCGTTAGGTCCGATGGTGTTCTGGAAGTATAGTGATGTGAAACAGATGAGCACGCTTATGGCAATGAGCGAGCGGAAAGCCTGCATCAGCGAGATGCCGGCAGCCTTTATTGCTGTCAGCTCCGAGCTTTCGCCCAAATTTCCGAATGTGATAAGCGATGATAGGAGTATTGCCAGTGGAAGGGCCTGCGGAACGAACATCAGACCCATGTACCAGAAAAATTCGGCAAGCACGTCCATCGACAAGCCCTTGCCTACGAGCGTGTCGATATAGCGCCACAGAAACTGCATCATCAGCACAAACTGGCAGATGAAGAAGGTTCCGATGAACAGAAGACCGAATTGCTTTGCTATGAATATGTCTAATTTCTTTATTCGAAACATTATATATATAGGTATACCGAATTGCAAAATTAGCATAAATATTTCATAAACTATTACTTTTTATGTTTTTTTGCAGACGTGCTGCTGCAAAATACCTATACGTTGTGTGCCGTCGTATTACACCCCGCTTGTGCGGCGCAATCTTTCGAAGTTGTGGCTCCATGTGTCCTGCAGCCATTCGAGATCGTCGTTTGACACAAAATCGGTGATGTGCAGCGTGTATTGACCCGACAGTGTGCTGCGTTCCATACGAATCTCTACAAACGATTCGTCGTCTTCGTCGTCCCATTGCCATCGCACTCGCTCGTACCGCTCGTTGAATGTCAGCGTGGCTTGGCGGGTCTCGTGGTGTCGCCAGTCGTCGCCCCAGGCAAACTCAATGTGCTTGCCGTTCATTTTCACGTCGTCGGCAATCCAGCGGTTTAGTCCTTCGGCTGTGCCGATAAGTTGCCACACGATATTGCGTGATGTAGAATTGAGCGTGTGCTCAATCTCGATTCTTTTCTTGTCCATGCTATTGTTTAAAGTTACACATTTGCAGCTTCGATGCCGCATGGTTAGGTCTTAGTGTAATGGTTGATGCTTTAATATTGTTATACCTTTGCAAAGATAGTGCAAATTTCATACATATCGGTATGAAAATGTATACTTTTTCATGTTTTTCGACAAAAAAAGATAAAAAAAGAGCCGAAAAATTTTGGATATAAACAAAAATGTATTACCTTTGCACCCGCAATCAAGACGATGGCGGGATAGCTCAGCTGGTTAGAGCGCATGATTCATAATCATGAGGTCCCCAGTTCAATCCTGGGTCCCGCTACTCTTCCAAGGCTCATAACACAATGTGTTGTGAGCTTTTTTTATGTTATTATAATATATCGGATGCTTTTAGGGTTGATCAGTTGCAATCAAATTGCGCATCAATATTTTTCTTAACATTGCTTGTGCAGAACATTACCTTTGCACGTGCTATACATTATTATATAGCAGCGTTCTTTGGTTTGTTTACATACCTTTTTAATTTATCAGCATAATGACGTAATGGCCATGCCTTTAAACTCCACCTTGCGTGCAATGCCAGAGGCGAGATAATAGCGTTTGTACTTACTGGTGCAAATGTCACCAGTGCGTAGCGGAAAGGTAATGCCCAATAAGCACATAGCTCAGGGCATCTGCTCTGGGTGTACGGATTGATAAAAGCAAGATGCCATGTAAGGGCAAAAGCATTGATAATTAACGTTTTTGCCCTTACATGGCGTACTGCTTGCGGCATTTGGAATTATAGTGATAAGCCTTTTTTACTATCCCTTCAATTCATAGAACTTCACCCAGTCAATTTCCATTTCAACAGGCAATTGCTTGTGGTCGGCCTTGCCAACCCATGAGCCTTCTATCTGCATATCGATGAGCAGGTAGAACGGACGATTGAAGGGGAACTGTCCTTCCTTGTCGGTCTGTATGCGAGGGTAGGCGAAGTAGCGGTCGCCGTTGACTGAGAAAACTATTGAGTCGGGCAACAGTTCTACGCTGTATGTGTTGTATCCGTCGCGGTCGATAGAGTGGGTCTTGCCGTGAGGCGGCGTGTCCTGTAGTTTGAGGTTGTAGGTGTAGTTGGTGTGTATGGTCTGATAGGCAATGTTGTCGTGATTGAGATGCTCCATGATGTCTATTTCGCCTCCGTGAGGCCACTGAATGTCCTCGTCGGGCATCATCCATATAGCAGGCCATGCTCCCTGTGCGCTGCCGAGCTTAGCTCTCACCTCTACCTTGCCGTACTTGACGGTACGCTTGTGTTTGGTGTAGAGTCCGCCAGTGACAAACTGTGCTGTATCGGCTTCGTGATTGGTGTTGACGGCACCACGCAGTATGAGTTTGCCGTCGCGCACGGCATAGAGCGAGTCGGCAGGCGACATGTATCGCTTCCAGTCGGCACTGGCACTGCGAGGAATCTTGGTCCACGAGCGGCTGTCGAATGTCTTGCCGTTGAAGTGGTCTTGCCATACTAGGCGATACTTGTGGGGTGTGGATGCAAACGACGCCACGCTGAGCGCCAATGCGATAAGGGTAGTCAGGATTTTCATTTGTTTAAGTAGTAAAGTTATTATACATAAAAAAGGAGCCGAACCTCAGCCGGGTTCGGCTCCTATAATTATTTAGAGATTTTATTGTCTCTACCTTGTCTGATTAGAGGTTCGGGTTGAGCTCGTTCCACTTCTCAACAGCTGGTACGATACCAAGTTCTACGATCTCGTCGCGCATCTTGCAGAGGTGCTCGTATGACTTAGCGAGGCTTGCCATCTCCTCCTCAGTGCCTGCAGGCTCTGTGAAGTGAACGCCAGTCTTGTCGATTGTAGAAGGCATAGCCATCATAACGTTCTTGAAGCCGCACTTGTCGCAGTTAACGTAGCAACCTGCTGGCAATGTGAACTTCTCGCCACCCATAGCTGCCTCGATCATCTTAACAGCGTTGTAAGCCGGGCTCTGGAATGAAGAGCGGCCACGGAGCTTAATGATGTTAGAGCCACCCTGTACGGTGTGGTGCTTGATCTCCTCCCAACGCTCGTCGCTGAGCCCCATCTCTGAGAGAGGCTTGCCGTCAACCTTAACCTGTGAAGCGAATACAGCCATCTGCTCGCCGTGGCCACCGTATGTGTGAGCGCCAGTTACCTTGTCCTGCTGTACGCCGAACTCGAGGGCGAGAGCCTGCTGCAGACGTGTAGAGTCAAGAGCAGCGAGTGATGTGAGCTGGTTTGGCTTTAAACCTGAGTGGATAAGAGCTGTGAGGGCTGTAACGTCAGCCGGGTTGAAGATAACAACTACGTGCTCTACGTCCGGGCAGTACTTCTTGATGTTGTCACCGAACTCAGCAGCAATCTTGCAGTTGCCCTTGAGAAGATCCTCACGAGTCATGCCGTCCTTACGAGGAGCACCGCCTGAAGAGATGATATACTTAGCGCCTGTGAAAGCCTCCTTAGGATCAACTGTGTAAGAGAGGTTAGCACCAGGGAATGCGCACTGCTGCATCTCGTCGAATACACCGTGTACACCCGGCTCATAGATATCATAAAGACAGATGTTAGGAGTAAGACCGAGCATAAGAGCGCTCTGTACCATGTTAGAACCAATCATACCGCCGGCACCGACGATCAAGAGTTTTTCGTTACTTAAAAATGCCATAATAAATTACGTTTTTATTATTGTGTTATATAAATATGTATTTCTCCTTTTTTGTAAGTGCAAAGATACAATTTTTTTGAAACAAACAAAATATTATACACTCTTTTAAGTGTTGTTTATTCTTAATTTTTCGCCTTGTGACGTGTCAATTCTTTTTTATTGGTTTTTGTCTCAGTAAATTTGTTTGTTTGGCTAAAACTGCCTAACTTTACACGAAAATGTTGACGAGTCGACAAGTTGATGAGTTGACAAGGACGTTAATCAAAAATTAATAACCAATCAAATATGACGGACAACAAGATTATTGCGTCGCGCCTGGAAGCGTTACGCGAGGAGATGCGCCGTGAGCATCTCTCGGCATTTATCTTTCCGAGTTCCGACCCACACATGAGCGAGTATGTACCATCGCGTTGGGAGGGTCGTAAGTGGATATCTGGGTTTGACGGTTCGGCAGGTACGGCTGTAGTGACACTGCATTCGGCTGCGCTGTGGACCGACTCGCGCTATTTCATAGCCGCCGAACAGCAGCTTGCCGGCACCGGGTTTCAGCTGATGCGCGAGTGCCTGGACGACACTCCTACTATTCCCGAATGGATAGCGCAGGAGACTAAGGACGGCGACTCTACTGAGGTGGGTGTAGACGGTATGTGTATGGCGCTCTCGGAAGTGGAGGACATGAAGGCTGAACTGAAACTGCTGGGCGGACTGACAATGCGCACCAATCTCGACATTCTGGAACGTGTGTGGACCGACCGTCCGTCGGTGCCGTCGGACAAGCTGAACATTCAGCCTATGGAATATGCCGGCGAGGCTTGCTCGGACAAGCTCGACCGTATACGCCACAAGCTGCTGCGCCAGGGTGCATCGGGCATGTTGCTGACACAGCTCGACGACATTGCATGGACACTCAACCTGCGTTGTACCGACGTACACTGCACTCCGGTGTTCGTGTCGTGGCTCATCATTGCCGAGGATTCAGCCACCTTATATATAAAAGGTGAAAAGCTGACGCCTGAGGTGGTGGCTTATCTCAAGGAGCAGAACGTGGACGTTGCCGAATACGATGACATAGTAGAGGGACTGAAGGCTTACGGCGGATACACGCTGCTCATCGACCCTGCTACAGTCAACTATACTCTCTCGCAGGTGCGTGGCAATTATCGTGTAGTGAGCGCTCCGTCGCCCGTCCCTGCCATGAAGGCTGTGAAGAGCGAAGCTGAGTGTGAGGGCTATCGCAGAGCCATGCTGCGCGACGGTGTGGCAATGGTACGCTTCCTGAAGTGGCTGGAGCAGGCTGTACCGCAGGGCAACGAGACCGAACTGTCGGTAAGCGAGAAGCTACGCCAGCTGCGTGCCGAGCAACCGCTGTATCGCGACAACTCGTTTGACACTATTGCAGGATATGAGAAGCATGGTGCCATTGTACACTACGAGCCGACTCCCGAGAGCGACATACCGTTGAAGCCCGAAGGATTTCTGCTTCTCGACAGCGGTGCACAGTACACCGACGGCACAACAGACATAACACGTACCATACAGCTCGGACCCGTGAGCGACCTGCATCGTCGTGTGTATACACTCGTGCTGAAGGGACACTTGTCGCTGCAGAACCTCTGCTTCCCACGTGGAGCGGCTGGCACTCAGCTCGACGCCATAGCACGTTCGGCTATGTGGCGCGAAGGAATGAACTATATGCATGGTACAGGTCACGGCGTTGGCTCATACCTCAGTGTACACGAAGGCCCTCACCAGATACGTCAGGAGTATCGTGGCACACCGATGGTGGAGGGTATGACCGTAACGGACGAGCCGGGTCTGTATCTTGCCGACCGCTTCGGTGTGCGCATTGAGAACACGCTGCTCGTAGTGCCTTACATCACTACAGAGTTCGGCCGCTTCGTGCGCTTCGAGCCTCTCACACTCTGTCCTATCGACACCACCCCGATTGTTGTAGACATGCTCAGTGCCGAAGAACGTTCGGTTCTGAATGCTTATCATCAGATGGTGTACGAACGCCTGTCGCAACTGCTCAACGAAGACGAGCGCGAATGGCTGCGTATAAAGACGGAGGCGATTTAAGCAATATATATGAATCCTAAGTTAAGAGGTACTATATGCGGAGTTGCCGCTGCGGTATTCTATGGCACCAATCCGCTTGGTGCCATGAATCTGTATGCCGACGGCATCACAGCCAACTCCACACTGTTCTACCGTTTCGGTTTGGCGGCGCTCATGTTGGCTGTGATGATGCTGGTGCAGCGCAAGTCGTTCGCCCTGACACGCCGTGAACTTATCACACTCGTAGCATTGGGCATACTTATGGGTTCGTCGTCGTCATCGCTCTACATCAGTTTCAATCACATGGATGTGGGCATTGCGTCGACGCTGCTGTTCGTCTATCCCGTAATGGTGGCTATAATCATGGCTGCCCTGTTCAAGGAGAAGGTGACGGCAGCCACTGTCTTCGCCATAGTGATGTCGCTCGGCGGTATCGCCCTGCTCAACCATACTGAGGGAGGAGCATCGCTCAGCACGCTAGGTGTGACGCTCGTGATGATTTCGTCGTTGACATACGCCGTGTATATAGTCGTTGTCAACAAGTCGTCGCTGCGTATGTCGTCGGTAAAACTGACGTTCTACACTTTGGTGTTCGGTCTGTGTACTATATTGTGCTACACTTTTGCCATGGGCGAGACGGTACAGCTGATTGACACCCCGCGCCAGTGGTTTTACGCCACACAGCTTGCGCTGCTGCCAACGGTGCTCTCGCTTGTGCTTATGGTGGTGGCTGTGCACGACATCGGTTCTACTCCGACTGCCATCATGGGTGCGCTGGAGCCTATGACGGCAGTAGCCATAGGTGTTCTGTGCTTTGGCGAGCACTTCACGTTGCGCCTTGCATTGGGCATCATCCTTATCCTTACCGCTGTATTGCTCATCATCTGTGGCAAGGATCTGTCGCCACACAAGGTGACAATGGTGCTCGGAAAACTCGGGCGCAAACTGACAAAGACATGGCGATGGAAGTCGTAAAATGGAAATTGAGAGTTGAGAGTTATGATATGTTTTGCAGCTAATGCTTTATGGTAAATGTTTTGGTTTAAATATCAAGCTTTAAAGGTAATCATAACTCTCAATTCTCAACTCTCATTTTTCAACTTTCAACTCTCAATTCTCAACTAAAAAAGATATTGCTTGCAACTTTTTTATTACATTTGCAGTCAAACAAGCAATATGATTCATTTACAAGACATCAACAAGACCTATCAGGGTGCACAGCCGTTGCACGTGCTGAAAGGAATAAATCTCGACATTGCCGATGGCGAGTTCGTATCCATCATGGGTGCGTCGGGCTCGGGCAAGTCGACATTGCTAAACATTCTTGGTATTCTCGACAATTATGACTCGGGAGAATACCGCCTTGCAGGCACGCTCATCAAGGACCTTTCGGAGACACGTGCCGCAGAATACCGCAACCGTATGATTGGCTTCATTTTCCAATCGTTCAATCTTATAGGTTTTAAGACTGCTGTGGAGAACGTCGAACTGCCACTATATTATCAAGGTGTCAACCGTCGCACACGCCACCGTATGGCTATGGAATATCTCGACCGTCTCGGACTGACGCAATGGGCCGACCACTATCCCAACGAGATGTCGGGCGGACAGAAGCAGCGTGTTGCTATAGCACGCGCACTAATCACCAAACCACAAATAATCCTGGCTGACGAACCAACGGGTGCCTTGGACTCAAAGACGAGTGTTGAGGTGATGGCTCTGCTCAAGCAGCTCAACGCCGAAGAGGGTGTCACCACCATTGTCGTGACACATGAGAGCGGCGTCGCCAACGAGACCAACAAGATTGTACATATAAAGGACGGACTCATCGGAAGCATTGAGGAGAACCTCGACCACAAAGCCAGTCCGTTCGGCATCAATGGAATAATGAAATAGTGGCGTGCCACTATTTCATGAATGTTGAATTAGGAGTTTTGCATTTTGAATTGTTCTCGGCTTAGCCTGCGATTTGGAATTTCAGAATTTAATAATACCGAAGCTATCTAATTCAAAATTCAAAAACTAAAAATTGCCGTAGGCAACCAATTCAAAATTCAAAACTCAAAATTCCTAATTCGATAATGCACGACATTTTCAAAGAGATATGGACCACTATAACCCACAACCGCTTGCGCACGGCGCTCACCGGATTCTCTGTGGCGTGGGGCATCTTCATACTTATTGTGCTGCTTGGAGCCGGCAACGGACTCATTCACGGCATAATGGGCAATAGAATGAAGGTGCTCACCAATTCGATGACCATCTTTGGAGGCGAAACGTCGAAGCCTCACGACGGACTCGGCAAGGGACGAAGCATTGAACTGAACGATAAGGATCTGGACCTGACTCGCGAGGGATTTGCTGCCAATGTCGACGATGTCGGAGCCGAACTCGACAAGGGAGGACAGACACTGGTATATGCCGACAACTATACTACTGGCATCAATGTGAGTGGAGTGTATCCCAACGATATCGACATAAACAAGCGCGACTTGCTTGTGGGACGATTCATCAACCCCATCGACCTTAACGAACGACGCAAGTCGATAGTGCTGTCGCTCAACATTGCCAAGGAGCTCATGCCCGAGGCTCCGCTCAATCTAAACGGCCGATTGATAAAGGCATCGGACATGGCGTTTAAGGTTGTGGGCATATACGACAGCGACCAAAGTCGTGTGAGCAACGACGCATTCATCCCGTTCACCACCTTCCGCTCTATATATAATAGTGGTGACAAGACGGGCAACATCGTATTCTCGTTTCACGGACTAAAGACCGAGGCAGAAAACGAAGCATTTGAAAAGGCTTATCGTGCACGTATCAACCGCCAGCACCGTGCCGCTACCGACGATGAGCGTACCATATGGATATGGAACCGATTCACCCAGGACTTGCAGCTCAACACTGCTACAGGATTGATTAGCACTGCGCTGTGGATAGTGGGACTATTCACGCTGCTGTCGGGCATAGTAGGCGTGTCGAACATCATGCTCATCACCGTACGTGAACGCACCCGTGAATTCGGCATACGCAAAGCCATCGGTGCCTCGCCATGGTCGATACTGCGACTCATCATTGTGGAGAGCATCGTCATCACTACCTTCTTCGGATATATTGGTATGGTGCTCGGCATAGCAGCGACGCAATATATGAACGCCACTATAGGACAAACCAAAGTGGACAACGGATTGTTCTCTGCCCAGATTTTCGTAGACCCGACCGTAAGCATAGCCACGTGTGTGCAAGCTACGGTGCTGATGATTGTAGCGGGAACAATAGCCGGACTCATACCGGCACGCAAGGCGGCAAAGATAAGGCCGATTGAAGCGTTGAGGGCGGAGTAAAGGCCTCACCCCCAACCCCTCCCCCGTAGGGAGGGGAGTGATGTGCTTTGTTTATTGAGAATCGGTAAAGATATAAATAGAATAATTGATTATAAAATGAAAAGGTTGGTTTTAAAGGCTATACATATAATTCATCGTCACATACCACTCCCCTCCCTACGGGGGAGGGGTAAGGGGGTTAGGCTTTTGGATACTGACACTCTTACCGAAATACTCGACGTACTGTCGCGCAACAAGTCGCGCACGTTTCTTACGGGATTCGGCGTGTTTTGGGGCGTGTTCATGCTTGTTGGACTGATAGGTGGGGGCGACGGACTGAAGGAGTTGCTCAGCAACAACCTTGCGGGTTTTGCCACCAACTCAGCCATTGTATGGGCGCAGCCTACCACCAAGCCTTATCACGGATTTCGCAAAGGACGACAGTGGAATATGACGCAGGCAGACGTGCAGCGACTGCGTGCTCACATACCCGAACTCGATGTGGTTACGCCTACCATTACACGATGGGGCACGACTGTTACGCACGATGAACAATCGTCAAGCGGAATCGTAAAGGGTGTGTTGCCTGATATGCAGCGCGTAACAGAACCTAAGATGCGCTACGGCAGATACATCAACCAAATGGATATCCAGCAGCGCCGCAAGGTGTGCGTGCTGGGTAAGGAGGTATACAAGAATCTCTTCCCGAAGGGAGGCAATCCGTGTGGCGACGTGATACGCATCGACTCGGTATACTTCAGTATTGTTGGCGTAAACTATGCCGACGGCAATATGAACATCAACGGCAACGATCAGCAGGCGGTGTTTATGCCGCTCTCGCTCGTGCAACAGATATACAATCGTGGCGAAAGCATCGATATGCTATGTGTGACGGGTAAGCCGGGAGTGACCATGAGTGACATTACCGACCGTATGCGTATGGTTGTGGCGAAGGCTCACGATGTCAGTCCGAAGGACGAGAAGGGCGTGATGGTGTTCAATACGGAGATGATGTTCTCGATGGTGGACAATATGTTCCGAGGCATCAACATGCTGATATGGCTTGTGGGCATAGGTACACTACTGGCTGGTGCCATCGGTGTGTCGAACATCATGATGGTGACTGTGCGCGAACGAACGGTGGAGATTGGCATACGTCGTGCCATCGGAGCCACGCCACGCGATATACTGTCGCAAATCATGCAGGAGAGTATTTTGCTTACTTCGGTGGCTGGCATGAGCGGCATCCTCTTTGTGGTGCTCGTGCTGCAAGGGCTTGAGATGGCAAATACTACAGACGGCATAACGTCGGCTCATTTCCAAATAGACTTCTGGACAGCAATAGGGGCTGTGGTGTTGCTGTCGGTGCTCGGTATGCTTGCTGGTTTGGCTCCTGCGCTGCGTGCTATGCACATTAAACCTGTAGATGCTATGCGAGATGAGTAGCCGGCGGAGCCGGAATTTTGAATTTTGAATTTTGAATTTTGAGTTTTGAGTTTTGAATTAAATATAATTGCAATGAAAAGATATTTCAAGATTGTCTTATTGGCTCTTGTGGCCATAGTCTTTGTCGGAACGTTTGTGTTCCTTTATATCAAGTCGCGCCCGCAACCGGTGGTGTACGACGAGTTTGCGCCTAAGCATATGGACATACGCAAGACCACCGTTATCACGGGAAAGATTGAACCGCGCAACGAGGTGAATATCAAACCGCAGATTTCGGGCATCATAAGCGAGATACTCAAGGAGGCAGGACAGACCGTAACGGTAGGTGAGGTGATAGCCAAGGTGAAGGTTATTCCGGAAATGGGACAGCTCAGTTCGGCTCAGTCGCGTGTACGTTTGGCTAATATCAACGAGCGTCAGGCACGTACCGACTACGAACGTGAGAAGACTCTGTACGACAAGGGACTTGTCTCAGCCGATGAATACGACAAGATAGCACAGGCATGGCGACAGGCTCGTGAGGAAGTGGCTGCAGCGCAAGACAATCTTGAGGTGGTGCGCAACGGTGTGTCACGCTCAAATGCTTCGGAGTCGTCAACGCTGATACGCTCTACAGTGACAGGACTGATTCTTGACGTTCCGGTTAAGGTGGGCAACTCGGTGATTCTCTCAAACACTTTCAACGACGGTACCACCATCGCCACTGTAGCCAACATGAACGACCTCATATTCCGTGGCAATATTGACGAGACCGAGGTGGGACGACTCAATACAGGAATGTCAATGAAGATAACCATCGGTGCGTTGCAGAACCTTAAGTTCGACGCCCGACTGGAGTACATCTCGCCTAAGGCAACCGACCAGAACGGTGCCAATCAGTTTGAAATAAAAGCTGCTGTGAATCTCCCCACCAGCGGTGAACAGATACGCAGCGGCTATAGTGCCAATGCCGAGATTGTGCTTGCTGAGGCTCGCCACGTGATGTCAGTCCCCGAGAGTGCCATCGAGTTTGAGGGCGACAACACCTTTGTCTACATTGTCAAAGGCACCGGCAAGGACAAAACCTACGAGTGCCGTAAGGTAGTGACCGGATTGTCCGACGGACTCAACATCGAAATAAAGAGCGGACTGCGCATGAACGAACGTGTGCGCGGACCAAAGAAGGTTGGCAAGGACGACTAATCGTAGATACGAATAAGGCGTACAACTGAAATCTTATAGATTTTGGTTGTACGCCTTTTTTTATTGTGTTATGTTCTTTAATTACAGGTCATTATTAGCATTTTGAAAGCGGAAGAATGAATACGTTATCGTTGGCAGATGAATACGTATTCGTATTAGGAGACAGATACAAGCGTCTCAGTATAAGTAACAGTTCAGAATTATCTTAACATATCCTCCTATAGAAAGTTGCTCATATATAAAAAACTGCTTGCAAAAGTTTAACCGGACAGCAATAGTTCTTTATTTCTTCTTCTGACAAGCCTGATGCTTGCATTATGGTTTTCATAGGTACACCAAGAGACAGAAGGTTGGCGGCTATTTTTACTTTAGCTGCTTTTTCGCCTTTAGCCATGCCTTCAGCTATTCCTTCCGCTTTGCCCTTTGCCCTTCCTTTTGCAAATTTCTTCTTTTCCGCTGTTCTTATGGCGTTGATTATATCGCGATAGGCGTTGACGCTGTCCTCGTATTGTTTGCGTTCCTGAGCCAGCGTTAGGCATTCTGCAGACCTTTGGCAAAGTTGAAGTTGGGCAAACCGATGGTGTATACCGGATAGAGATGAAAGTCCCAATCGCCACCACGCTGTGCCTGTTCGCGTATGGGGAACGTAGAATAATATATAGTGCGGTCCTTGAAGAACTCATGGTATACATTCTGCATCTCCACAATGAACTTCTCTCCCTTGTCGTTCTCGCAATAAACATCGAAGATGGCACGGCGAGCATCAACTCTGTCGTCAAGCTGTTCTGAGTTAAGATACGTGACATCCTGCACGTTCTGCTCGCCATTAAACATAGCGTTCAGAAAGCTGATGAGCAACTCCTTGTTAAACTCAGAGCCGAACAAGCGCTTAAAACCGAAATATATTATAATGTATAATTTGCCTCATTTCTTTATCCGATATATATAATTTTAGTCGTTTCGTTAAAACTCCAAATATACTTATTTTTGCTTTAAATAGAATCATACCATTCGTATCTTTTTATCAACAACATTCTCCAAGTTATTCAGCTTTACCAGCATAAATGCCATACGCTCATTTCCCCAATATTTATTAGGGATGTCTTTGACATTGAACAGCAACTTCTGTAATTCGGCATCTGTTTCACTTGGCTTCCTTATTCGAATCATGAAATAAGCAGAATGGTTCGGAGTGTCGGGATAACTTTCTTTTCCCAACTTATCCTTTGTCCACACATCATGTCTTGTGCGGACAATCTTGCACAGATTACCCACAAACTTTTCTCCTTTGACATATAAAAGCAGATACTTCGCCTGATTCCATGGAGAGTCAGCGACTTTATCCAAAGGTATGTTGTACCAGAGTTTATCAAATGTCCATTGGCGTTTTTCTTCACTACCAGCAATTGCTACCATCACCAAATTATCAGACAACATTCCTGCCTTTTCATCTTCGGTAACATATGCTAATGTACGTTGTGGCTTTGCTTTCGCCACATGGGTATCAGTTGTCGAATATTTCATCAAGATGTCATCCAGATGTTCTCGCAACAAGGTTTCGCTTTTGGGCAGCAATGGAAATGCACCAATATTCACGCTCTCCACACTCGCGCTGTAATAACGCTTTCTGATATACTCATCGCTGCCACGACCTGGAAAGAGAATGTAGCCACCGATTATCTCCTTCGAGCGGTATGGCTCATGCTCTTTGCTGTAATAGATAGCATCACGGTAACGGTGCATTTGGTTGATGGCATCTGTAGGCGGATAGTCACCGCCAGGCATACCTGCATTCTCGGCAATATCCTGCTGTTCAAAATCCTTGTCAAGCTTCTTGTCGTTGATAACACGATACTTTGCATCATACAAGTATGTCAGTACGATTTCTCCGGATGCCTTGCGGATGTTGAGAACGATGTCGGGACGTTGCTCCGTTGTCGCGGTGTTGATGCCCATACCATATTCGTCCTTGCCGCTTGTGCGGTTGAACGTGTGCTGATAGTGAAGCGTGACCACGTCTCCCTCATGTGCTGTAAGTTGCGCCTTGCGTTCGTCCGTGTCATTCTCCTCCGCTTTCGGATAATGATATTCCACAATATGTTCCAAAGAAGAATCGGTAAACGGGTTGAGCAGAGAACCCTTAGGTTCGGTTATCAGTTGCTCATGTGATGGTTTGTTATGGTCAATGCCCATAGCGTCAGCCACAAGTCTCTTCATCTTGATGAAGCACCACAACTCATATATTTCCCATATCTGCAAAGTACCAATGTTCGCCGCTCCATTATAAAGGTCGATACCTCGCTTCAGTTTGAGCCAGTCTTTGTATATCTGTTGGTAGCCTAATCGGCTTTGCAGCACAAGACTCTCCTGTTTCATTCCGTCAAAGCGCCCCACAGTTTTGAAGAACGGATGTTTCGACAGCCTTCTTAGTGAGTCTTGATAGTCAGTCCACATCTGTCTGTGGCGTTCTGACAGTTCTTCTTGCGAGGAGTCGAGTATGGTCGCTATTATTGAAGAAAGCCGACGCCCGATGCTTTGGAGGGTATGTTTCACGAAGCGGTTTTCCATCGTGTCGTGTGTGGAACGCACTTCGTCAAAGCCGAAGTAATGCTCTTCCAGTTTGCCTTCCTTCTCAATTTCTCCATATTGCTCCTCCATTGCAGGTGTCCAGAACTTGATTTGCTCCGCTTTTCTTGATGTGCGGAAGTTTACAATCTGCGAATGTGGATTCTGTATCACACGCTTCACGTTCTTCACATAGTTGTCCACCACGCTTTGGAATGCAGCCATCCATGTAGCATCGGTATTAATCTTGCCTCGGCTGAATTGTTGAAGCGTGATGCTAAGATAGCGATAGATTACGTTTTCGTATTCCTCGTTGACCTCTCGCAGAAGCGACTTGTAATCGTTCTTGGTGTCGAGTTTTGGCGATACCACGTCAAACGTGACAAAACTTTCCTTACGGATTCCATTTTTATGATACGAAAAGTCGAGTTTGAACACTCCTGGCTCATTCAAGAAATCCAATTCTCCCGTAAGAGATTTCTCCTCCCTTCCGTTCAATTCCTCATCTACGAAGAAACTTTCCTCCACATCTTTGCGCACATGGCGTATTTCCGGCACGGAGTCTTTATCCACTCCGTGGAAGAGCAGACGAACCTGATATTTGCAAGTCTCATAGACCACTGGCCATAGACCATCCCACACCTTTCCGCTTTCAAGTCTGGTTTCCTCTTCATCGTCAGTCTTCTTTTCTGTTATCGGACTGTAAAGGCAAAGCTTGCACTCGTCTTTCGAGGTGTAACGGCAATATGACTCTGGCGCATCAATATCGGGATTGTTTCTCCTTGCATAATTGATGCGCCCCTTGAAGCGTTCCCACGAATAGCCGATGTCCAGTGTGCGGACAATCACCTCATAGTCGGGGTGTACGAACCTTAAAACCTCTGTCTGCATAAGCCTGTCCTATACGATTATGGCCAGAAGCGAGTGAACTCCTGATTGTTCAGTCGGTCAATCATTTCCTGTATTTTCTCTTTCGCTGTTCGTTGGCACTCTTTTACAGTTTCTGTCTTTTCTTCTGTATCGTCATTCTCAGATGCGGCTTCAGCCGATGATTCTTTGATGTTTGGCGCAATATCCTTCAACCATTCCAGTCGGTTGTCATACGATACGCCAGCTTTTGCCTTATATTCTCTTGACATAGAGAACATTTCCGCATCGCCTTCAATACGTGGCAAAATCTTCATCAACAGAATGTTGTTTACGGATGCAGCGACGGCTTCATCCAAGTCCATGCCTTCATCGAGCATCACACCAACCATTATGGTCAGCTCGTTCAGCACACGATAACTGACCATGAAGGGTGTTCCCTTCAATGCCAAGTTTATTTCTTCCAGCTTTGTCGGAAGTTTCTCCATCAGTTCTTCTGCCACATCTGGATGTGCATCCAAAACCTCGTCAGCACTCACATATCTACGAATGAACGCATTCTGCCATTTCTTCTGCTCTGATTCAGGAAGGTACTCCAAGTTTTTGCTGCCGCCAAACATATTGCGCAGATTGCCGCCATTCATCTCAATGGTCATGGCACGGTCAATCACCTTGCGGGAGAACTGGTGCGTGGTATCATCCATGTTGACAGTACCAATGATTACGACATTGTCTGGCAGCTCAAGACCTTCAGTCGTTAAGTCCGTGCGATTGCCCACTTTTTTATCAATATCGCTTTCGGTATCCATACCGAAGAGCTTCAGATAGATTTCCCTGTCTGTCAGATTGCTGCTGAAAGGCTCTCCCGTCTGTACATTCTTGACATTAGGCATTTCTGCCAATTCACGGAAATACTGTGCGTCGATTATCGGCTCTGTCTTGACCGTCGCCATATCCACCTCGCCTGTTTCAACATTCTTTGGATGCTTGCGGGTTTCCAATATGCTCAGTATCTCAGCGAAATACTGTTCCACTGGTGCTAAGTTCATCTCGTCAAGGCATACGAAGAATGGAACGTTCGGGAACATCTTTGCCTTCACCAAGAACTTCACGAACTTCGTAAACTGATAGCCAGCCTTGCCCAATCGGCTGTAATACCCTAACAGCTCCGTTGAGTCGTGCCAATTGGGTTTCACCTCTATCATGCAGTAGTTGCCTGGGGTAGTGCCAGCCTTGTCCTGTAAACACTTGGGACATGACTTAAAAGCAAACTCTCGCACAATACGGCTCTTACCTGTGCCTGAGATGCCGGCGAGGAGAAGGAAGGGCTTTACTTGGACAACCGAAAGATAATCCTTGTATTTCCCAGAATAAGAAGCATCTATGTTTTTGCGTCGGAGACTTAACCTTGTCATTAATGATTTCAAGAATGGCAAAGGGTCTTCTATTCCTGAATATTCCGCAGGGTACTCTTTAGCCAACAATATCATAATCTGCTTCGTTGCATTAACACAATCCTCGTAATTAAAAGAGGCTTTTCCTAAATAAATGTCAGAGAACGAGTTTATATACTGTCCTAGTTCCTCGGGTAGCCGTTCTGCATTTTCTGATAACGAGATAATATCCAGTATACGCTTTTCTGCTTCAAGCTTAAAATATCTACCATTACCTTGCTTGTCTTTATTGCAGCCACCACAAAAAACAAAGTCTTTTGGAAGCAAAAAGACCCGTTTGGACGCATCGGGAATATCACATTTTAGCCACATCGACTGTAACCAAAAATTGTTTGATGACAAAATTGAGACATCCAAATTAGCAGGATTTTTAATAGCACAAGTTGAAGGCAACATAAAAAAGGAAGAAATCAATTTACTAGGACTTTCCAATTTCGTACCAACACTAAGCTTCATAGAGGAACTACCAGTTCCACGCGGCTTGATTTCGTATTTGCCATTAATGTCATCCAAAAGAATCCCAATCTCTTTTCCATTTGCATTTTTGTATACAAATTTAAATATACCTATACACCCATCTAATATTGTCGGTGATGAGAGTTTCCCCTTATCATTGGAAAACATACCACCCAAAAACGATTGCCCACCACCACTGTTCGCATTGTAACTAAAATGAAAATCAGCTTCTGCATTCGCATATGTCTGATATTCTGTAACCTCGATAAAGTATGTCATAATTGACTCCTTTCTTTATTTGTATCTTGAAATAAAATAATACTTTTGGCAATATATTTTGCTAAAGCTGGAGGGACGGCATTGCCTATTGCCAATTCTACATCTGTTTTCACACCTGGAAATGAAAAAGAATCAGGAAAAGTTTGTAAATATCCTCGTTCTCTCGTTGTTAAAGCCCTTACTCCGTCATATATATCTGCTTTGTCAGCAGGATGCTTTTTATAATTATTTGGAATTGGCCTATTGATACCACGAATTGTCGCAGAGGGTTCATCTATTGAAAAAACCGCTCTTCTATTATAACTTCTTGGGTGCATATAATAGAATTGGGTTTGTAATGCGTCACCTAGATAATCCCTTACTGTCATTGGAGTATTAGACATATTTGCAACAAATGCGTCATCAAAAAAGCCATTTATAGCATTCAACTTTCCGACAAGGAAGAATCGTTTCCTTTTTTGTGGGACACCGCATAAACTTGCATCCAATACTTTGGTCGAAATTCCATACCCTGCGTTCATAAGAATATCCTTCAATTGTGGCAATGTGGGGAAACGTTCAATATTATAAACATTTTCAAAGACCACCCAAGTAGGCTTTACTTGTGATACGATTTCTCCAAATTTAATAGTAAGATTTGCCCTTTTCCCCATTTCTCTTTTCCCTGCTATAGAGTAATCCTGACATGGAGGGCCACCGACTATCAAATCGGGATTAAGCTCTTTTATAGTTTGAATGTAATCAGCATTGCTTAAATCTGCCTTATATATTGGATGTTTAAAATTTGCCTTGTATATTTCAACGGCAGCATCCCAATTGTCAAAAGCCCCCACAATATCAAATCCTGCTTCCTTGAAACCTAAGGACATACCTCCACATCCAGAAAATAAATCAACAACTCTCATTATTTTATTTTTTATTTTCAATGTATCTTAATAAAGATTCTCCGACATATTTAGCCAAATTTACAGGAACAGCATTTCCTATCATAGTATTCATGTCTGATTTTCCTCCGAAGAAATTAAATTCTTTAGGAAAAGTCTGAATATAGCTCCTTTCTTTAGGCGTTAAATTGCGTGTCGTGTTAACAGGTGCAGAGTCAAGGGGGTGACCTTTGTATCCACTTGGAATAGGTCTATCAACACCGCGAATAGTCATAGATGGTTCATATATGCTATACACAGCACGTCTATTGTAATTAGTCGGCACACGAAAATAATGCTCAATGCCTAATGAATTCCCCAAATAATCATATATAGACATTGGCTTATCCGAGAGGTTCTTTTCTAGTTCTTCTTTTAGAAAATCGTCAACGGAATTTATCTCACCAATTACAAACATTCGTTTCCTAATTTGCGGTACTCCACAAAGAGAAGCATCTAATGTTTTCATTGTAAGTCCATATCCGGCTTTTCTGAAATTATTTATTGCTAATTTAAACGATTTCGTATTATGGATAGCAGCGACGTTTTCCATAATAAAAAAGCGTGGTTTAATACTGCATATTATTTCTGAATAACAAACGGAAAGGATAGCTCTGCCTCTACTTTCATCTTGGTGTCCAGCCGTAGAGAAATCTTGACAAGGCGGCCCTCCGACTATTATATCAGGAGAATATTTTGAAATTTCTTTAACAGACGATTTAACATCAGACAAATCTAATTGTATAACAGGGTGTTTGAAATTAGCCTTATAGACATCTATGGCAGGCTTCCAAATGTCGAAACCTGCAAGCACATTATACCCAGCCTTTTCCATACCTAACGTCATTCCTCCGCAACCACAGAAAAGGTCTACTATTTTATACTTCTTTTTTGCCATATTATTTTCAGCCCTCACTTTTAAAGTTTTCTCGCTACCGACAGAAAGTCTATTTTGTCAGCAAGAATATTCTTATTTATTGTTATCTTCTACATTAGGCAGATAATCACTGGCTTTAGCCTGTGTTATCACCCCATGTCCCAACTTCGACTCCAACTGTGTACGTGCTGCTTTCGCAACGCTACCACCATCCTTAGCCACCTGCTTCTGCTGACGGAATCCGTTAGGGTTGCGCTGTTTGGACAGCTCTGTGGCAGATGCCTCGGCAAGCATATTGAGGGCTATCTCCATGTTGGTCATGTTGTCACGCAGGCTCTCCTTCTTCAGGCCTTTGAAGTTTTTGTACTGTTTGGTTGTCATTCCGCTCCACTCGCGAGTGATGATGTCGGTAAGAGAAGCATATTGCAAGCCTTGCTGCACCCCCGTGCGTGCCCATTCATCGGTGAGTTCTTTTCTGATTTCTATAGACTTGATGCGCTGGTTTATCCAAGCATCTGAATATCCCAAACGCTTGTAGTCAACGATGGCCTGGTCTATGCTCTTTTCAGGATCCTGCATCTGTTCCAAACGAGTGCTTGCCACCTGTGCCATCCAAACCTTGAAAGGCTCAGCCTTTGGTGAAGGAATCGACTGGATAATGCGGAAAAGCTGCTCAGTATCAGCAACGTCTGTCATGCGCAATTTGCCGTCTGAGGCACGAAGCTTCAAACGGTTACAATTTGTAACCGTTTGATTGCCTTCTTTTACAAGCCTGTGTTTCAATACTTTCCAGTAGTTTCGCGCATGCTCAGTATCTGGTTGTTCCGTCAGCACACCGCATACATCCACAATGGAGAAATACCACTTCTCCTCCTTGTCGTCCCATACGGTGCGCACCTTCTTTTCTTCAAATAGTTGAAGAGATTCCTTCTTCGTCATATTGTTCTATTTCATTATCATATTGTCAATCAATGTTATCTTCTTTAAGAAGATCTGTCACCTATATGTTTTGCTTACAAAGGTAGCTATAAAACACGATAATTGTGAAGAAATCATATAATGTTTTATGATTATTCACCAACTTGGTGAGAAAATTTCACCAATCTTTCCTTACTTTTACTAATCATCATAAGCATCCATATTTGTACCATACAGATATAAATTGTTGCTTTTCAGTAGTAATAATCTGCGACGAGGTGAAGTAAGGTTGCGTGATAATAGACTTTCATTTTGCCTCCTTGCCATACTCTTTAGATTACAATATTTGCATTTTAAATCGCTCAAAACTGCGAGCTGAGCGCACGAAGAAATCTTTGAGCCGAAATTCTTGAGTTTTGAGCGTGCAGCGTTATGTTGTTTATATACAGTGCGTTATGCTGGATGTGAGTAGAAGTGCGCAATTTTTATAAACAAAAAAGTAGTCCTTTTCGTTGCAAAAGGACCCCTTTTGCACTCCGATTGTACCTCTTTTGCAATGCAAAAAGGGCTTCTTTGTACACCTGAAGTTGTACTTTGGGAGTGCAAAGAAGCCCTTTTGTGTTATTAATAGGGTGTCGGACACCGTTGAAACAATAAAAATCGACCTCGGAAATCTCTAGAATCGATTTTTGTTTTGTAACAGTTTTTTACTGCGAGTACAATATTTGCATATCAAAATCGTCTCACCATCTCACCGCCACAACAACCGTATCATAGCTCCGTCTACTTGATACACTCGCGCTGCAGGAAGTCTTCGTATTCGGAGCGATAGCCGTTGAATACGTTGATGTCTACTTCGGGTCGTATGCCGGTGACGCGTCCGTCGGGGCATAGTTGCCAATATACGAGGTGTACGTCGGGCTTGTATTCGCCGTAACGGGCTATCCAGATGTTGTAGTCGCGCTTGAGGTCGGGTGCCGAGGGGAGGTATCGGTTGACGAATGTCTGCGAGATGTACAGCACGGGGCGTGTTCCCGTGTGCTGGCCTACGATGCGCAGCCATGTGCGCACGGCACGGAACAGGGCTTCGGGTCCGCCCATCTTCTTTATCATAGCGTGGGTTGGCTCAACGTCGAGAACCGGGGGCAGGTCGCCCTTCGAGAACTTCGAGTTGGCTATGAAGAATCGTGCCTGGCGGTCGGCAGGCGTACGTGTGGAGAAGAAGTGATAGGCTCCGGTCTTGATGCCGCGTCGGCGTGCTGCCGTATAGTCTGCACGGAAGTAGCGGTTGCGTATGGTTGTGCCCTCGGTCGACTTGATGTAGCAGAACGATACGGGATAGTCTACCTTGCCCCGCACCCGCTTGCGCGATATTGTTCCTAAGTGGGCTATGCGCAGACGGCTCCAGTCGATGGGGTAGTGGCGTCGGCCTACGTCGTGCTGGAAGCGTGAGAGGTCGATGCCGTAGATGCGGTCGGCGGTATATTCGAGCCGTTCGCCAAGGAAGCGGTTTTTCGACCACTCGCCGATGCGCAGATGTTTCTTCGGCAGGAGTGCAAAGCCGAATCCCGTACGTTGTCCGTCGCGCCACTGGCCCGAATAGAATCCCTGCTGCGTATCGGCAAAGCTGCCGTGTCCGTGGGCAATGGCATCGCGGTTCATCTCGCCCGAATAGGTGCCCGTAGAGTCGGTCCATGTTCCACGCACGAGTGTATCGGCACGCCAGGTGCCAACGATGCGGTGGTGGAGCGAGTCGTGGCTTACGCCCTTTCCGCTGCGTTTGCCGCAGCGCCATTGTCCGGCGTATATGGTGCTGTCGCCTATGCTGAGTGTGCCGTAGCCGTCGTAGCGGCCGTTCTTTACGGTGCCGTAGTAGGTGTATTTGCCGTGTTGGCTGACTATGGTGTCGGGCGTGACGTCACGGCACGATGTCAGCACGAGCAGCGCAAATATAAATAGGTGTGTTATGTGCGTTTTCATTTCTTCAACAGTTTACTGATTTCACGACGCGCTACTATCTGCTTGCCGTTTACCAAGCCTATGAAGTGGCCGCGACGGGTGTACACGGGTGCTCCGTCGGGAGCGAGCAGGCGTGGCAGATTGTGCTGTCCCGATGCCTGCAATGTGCCCTGCACGATGATGGGGCTTACGGTGTCCGACTCTATTCCGTGCACGCCGAGACCTGGGGTGGCTACGCTGAGCACCGAGCGTGACGTTGATGCGTCCCAAGGCAGCAGTTTTGCTGGCTTAGCCCAGTCTGGTGTGCTGCGGTCGGAGGTTTGCAGTACAGCCAGACGCAATGTGCTGTCGCGGCTGACGAGGTGCATGGGGATGCGCACCGTCTTGCCTTCGTCGTCGTGTCCGGTCACGCTGAACGTGGCTTTGGTGTATAGTGCGAAACGGTGGCGGTTCTTCTTGTCGGCAGCCAGACTGTCGATGATGTTGCGTGCAGTCCTTACGGCAATGGCTGCACGCTTGATGCTGTTGGCAAGGGCTGCAATCTGCTGATAACCGTTGTCCTGCACGCCGTGTACACGAATGTAGTAGTCGAGTTCCGACTTCTGTGTCTGCAGCCGTTTGAGCTGTATGTCGGCAGAGAGGCGGCACAGTCGCACTATGGCCGAATCGTTGAGGCTGCGAGGCACGCCCCCTTCGGCTGTATAGGGAGCCACAACACGTCCGCGACACGTAGGCATCAGCGGCAGGCTGTTGGTCCAGAAGCCCATCGTAAGCCGTCGGTGTGTAGCCGAGTCGCGCACGGATGTTATGCCCATAAGGGCTGAGTCGCCCTCGGCAGAACTGAAGTAGAGCACGGGGCGGTTGTCTGCCGTCACCTCGTGCCATGTCAGTTGTTCTACTACGACGGCTGTGCGTCGCATGCCGGAAGCATCCGACGGCCATGTCTGCCATACGCACCACGCCGCTACGGCTATGCTTATTGCTACGGCAACGCCTACGATTGCCTTTGTATGTGGTTTCATATTATATATGTGTGTGTAAGTTTGTTCGGAGTGCGAAATTACAAATAATATCAATACGGTGTATAATAAAAAGCCAATAGTTTCACGCTTTTTAAGCCATATATTTTGTTTATTCCGATGTTAATCGTAACTTTGCATAAATAGAAAACGACGAAAATTAAGTATGAACCCTTCTGAATTCATCAAAAAATTCAAAAGCCGATATCTGTGGGGCAATCTGTGCGCCATGGCTCTTGTGGTGGTGGCAGTGTGTGCGGGCGTTAAGTTCGGACTCGACGTGTACACCCATCACGGAGAGTCGATAGCTATACCCGACGTGCGTCGCAAATCGTTTGCTGATGCCGACTACCTCTTGCGCGAAGCAGGAATGACTGTCGTGGTGAGCGACACCGGATATGTGCGCGGACTGCCGCCCGACTGTATTCTGGAGCAGTCGCCTGCACCGGGCGAATGCGTCAAGTCGGGACACGTGATTTATCTCACCGTGAACGCATCGCACACGCCTACGCTCACCGTGCCCGACATCATCGACAACTCATCGCTGCGCGAGGCTATGGCAAAGTTGCAGGCTATGGGATTCAAGTTGACGCATCCTATGTTTGTAGAGGGCGAGAAAGACTGGGTGTACGGACTCGTGGTGCACGGACGTCAGGTTAAGGCTGGCGACCGAATCGGCATCGACGACTTCATAACCATTCAAGTGGGCAACGGTCAGCGTGACAGTACCGAAGAGATAGACTACACCGATGCGCCCGAGCTGCTGCCCGAAGAGCAAATGGAGGAAGTAGGCGATGTGGATGAATTCCAGGAAATACACGAGTAGGATAGATATGACAGACAATATAGATATAATGGACGAACTCGACGTGCAGGACATGGCTGTAGATGGCTATGACGCTGATGCGCCGGACGACGAGACCGGGCAGCTGTACGAGCACTTCCGATTTGAGGCCGACCCCGGCATGCAGCCGTTGAGAGTCGACAAATATATGTGCGAGAAACTGCCGCACTCGTCGCGCAACCGTATTCAGACGGCTGCCGATGCAGGCTTCGTACACGTCAACGGACGCCCCGTAAAGAGCAACTTCAAGGTGCGCCCGGGCGACGTGGTGACGCTTATGCTCGACCGCCCACGCCACGATACAAGCATTGTGGCTGAAGACTTGCCCATCAACGTAGTGTATGAGGACGACGACTTGATGGTGGTGAACAAGGAGGCTGGCATGGTGGTGCACCCGGGAGCGGGCAACTTCACCGGAACATTGGTAAATGCCATAGCATGGCACATGCGCAATGTGGAGAGCTACGACCCCAACGACCCCGAAGTGGGACTCGTTCACCGCATCGACAAGGACACAAGCGGACTGCTGGTTGTGGCAAAAACGCCGAAAGCGAAGACCGCTCTCGGACTCCAGTTCTTCAATAAGACCACGCACCGCTCGTACAACGCTGTGGTGTGGGGCAACCTCACCGAGGACGAAGGACGCATTGAGGGCAACATCGCACGCGACCCTAAAGACCGACTGCGCATGACTGTGATGCCGCCAGAGTCGGGTATCGGCAAGGAAGCGGTGACTCATTGGCGCGTGATAGAGCGCTTCGGCTATGTAACGCTCATAGAATGCCGACTGGAGACGGGCCGTACCCATCAGATACGTGCCCACATGAAGCATATAGGACATCCGCTTTTCGGCGACGAACGATATGGAGGCATGGAGATATTGCGCGGCGAACGCTCGGCGACATACAAGGCTTTCATACAGAACTGCTTCAAGATATGCCCGCGTCAGGCTCTGCATGCACGCACACTGGGCTTCGTCCATCCGTCTACACACAAGCAGATGGACTTTACAAGCGAGTTGCCGTCTGACCTGGCGCAGCTCATCGACAAATGGCGCGCATATCTGGGAGGAACTACGCGCGACACATTTAGCAACAAATAATACAATACATTATATATAATGGAAACACTTAAACGCAACATCGCCATCGTTTGCGGCGGCGATTCTTCAGAACATGACGTGTCAATGCGCTCAGCGCAGGGATTGTACTCTTTCTTCGACAAGGAACGTTATAACGTATATATCGTCGATGTGAAGGGCCTTGACTGGCATGTCGACCTGCAAGACGGCACAACGGCAACTATCGACAAGAACGATTTTTCGTTCGTTCAGAACGGAAAGGCCGTAGTCTTCGATTATGCCTACATCACAATACACGGCACACCGGGTGAGAATGGCGTGCTGCAGGGCTACTTTGAGTTGCTGCACATTCCATACAGCACATCAGGCGTGCTTGTTGAGGCTATGACTTTCGACAAGTATGTGCTCAATAATTATCTGCGCGGATGGGGAGTCAACGTGGCCAAAAGCCTGTTGCTGCGCCGCGGCGATGAAAACAAGTACAGCGAGGCATACATCGAGAACGAGATTGGTATGCCGTGTTTCGTAAAACCGGCTGCCGACGGATCAAGCTTCGGTGTGTCGAAGGTGAAGAATGCTGACCAGCTGGCTCCGGCATTGCGCGTGGCATTCATGGAATGCGACGAGGTGATGATCGAATCATTCATGAAGGGAACCGAGATTTCAATCGGTTGCTACAAGACTCGCGACAAGTCGGTTGTGTTCCCGGCTACTGAGGTGGTGACAAGCAACGAGTTCTTCGACTACGACGCCAAGTACAACGGACAGGTGCAGGAAATCACTCCAGCCCGTATCGCTCCCGAAACCGCCAAGCGTGTGGCTGAGGAGACAAGCCGTATATACGACATCCTGCACTGCAACGGCATCATCCGCATCGACTATATCATCTCGAAGGGTGCCGATGGCAATGATGTCATCAACATGATCGAAATCAACACTACTCCTGGCATGACCGCTACAAGCTTCATTCCGCAGCAGGTACGTGCTGCCGGACTCGACATAAAGGAAGTGTTGACCGACATAGTGGAGAATCAGTTTTAAGAATTTTGAGTTTTGAATTTTGAGTTTTGAATTGGTCGGCTTCGCCGATGTTGAATTGTTCAATTGAGAATTTAGAATTCTCAAAATTCAAAACTCAAAATTCAAAACTCAAAATTGCCGAAGGCAACCAATTCAAAATTCAAAACTCAAAATTCAAAACTCTCATCTATGGATATACATCAATTTGACGCTATCCGGCCGTTTGAGCCGGAAGAGTTGCCCGAAGTGTTCGACCGCCTGTTGCAGAACGAGCAGTTCAATCAGGTGTTGGCCTATCTCTATCCCGGAGTTTCCGTCGAAATGATAGGCCAGAAGATGCACCAGTGTCGCACAAACCTTGAGTTTCAGAAGGCTTTCTGCTACGATTTTCTGCACAATCTTCTGTCTAAGGCAAGCCTCGGCATCGACTTCGATTGTCAGAACATCGACCTCAAACGTCGCTACACATTCGTGAGCAACCACCGTGACATTGTGCTCGACTCGGCTCTGTTGCACAAACTGCTGTTTGACGCAGGTTGCGACACCACAACAGAGATTGCCATAGGCGACAACCTGTTGAAGTTGCCATGGGTGAAGGACATCGTACGCATCAACAAGTCGTTTATCGTGGAGCGCTCGCTGTCAATGCGTCAGATGCTTGTATCGTCCAAACGACTTTCGGACTACATGCACTTTGTCATCAACGAAAAGCACGACAATGTGTGGATAGCACAGCGTGAGGGTCGCGCCAAGGACTCTAACGACCGCACGCAGGAGGCTATTCTCAAGATGATGACAATGGGTGGCGAAGGCTCAGTGAAGCAACGTCTGCTGTCGCTGCACATCGTTCCGCTTGCCATCAGCTACGAGTTCGACCCCTGCGACTTCCTCAAGGCCCAGGAATTCCAGCTGCGTCGTGACGTTGAGGGATGGAAGAAGGGACCTATGGACGATGTCATCAGCATGCAGACCGGCATAATGGGATTCAAGGGACACATTCATTATCATTGCGCTCCGTGCATCGACGAGTGGCTCGAGCAGTTGCCCGACGATATGCCCAAGGCCGACTTCTATAAGGCTGTTGCCGAACATATCGACCATGACATATGGCGTGGATACCGACTCTATCCGTCCAACTATGTGGCTCTCGACCTTCTCGAAGGCACAAATGCCCATGCCGACCGCTACACCGACGAGGACCGTCAGCGTTTTGAGGCTTATCTGCAAGGTCAGATGGCTAAGATTCAGTTGCCGAACCCCGATGCCGGCTTCCTGCGCGAGCGCATGCTGACGATGTATGCCAATCCAGCCAGAAACCAGATGAGCTTGCTGTAGTTGGCTGACGAAGTTAATCATATTGAGAAGCATTATTGCCGATGAAAATCAGAATATTACTAATGGCTGTGGCTGCCACCTTGCTTGCATCGTGTGAGCACGACGGTTACGAGTCGGGCGACGGCAGTTTGTCGTATCTCACGGCTGAACTGGCTGTGCTGCATACGGCGTCCAACCGCTCGGCTACGTCTGCCGACCTTGACAATGGCACTACGCTCAGCATCAGCAATCCGTTCACTACGTCGTGGATGGCAAAGGCTGACACTATATATCGTGCTCTGCTCTACTACGATGTGGCAACCGACGGCAGCAAGACGGTGAAGGCTCGTTCGGTGTCGGCAGTGCCGGTGCTTAGGCCGATAGACAAGAATAAGGTGACGGAAATGCACACCGACCCGGTAGGCATTGAGAGTGTATGGGCTGCCAAGAGCGGATATATCAATCTGTCGTTGCTTCTGAAGGCTGGCAAGACCGACGGCGAGGATGCCGTTCAGACGCTCGGGCTGGTCGACTGTGGCACGACTGAAGGCGATGATGGCAAGCGCATGCGTCACCTTAAGCTTTATCACGACCAGGGCGGTGTCCCAGAGTATTATACTGTGCAGCGTTATGCAAGCATCGACATTAAGGATTTGGGCGATGTCGACGCTGTAAGCATCACGGTGAATACGTATGGCGGTGAGGTTACGAAGACTTTTGAGTGTAACAAATAATGCTTATATAGGCAAAGCAATAGCCTATATAAGCATTGAAGAATCCCATTGATTGGATTCAAACAATAGAATATACATAAAAGACAGGAGGCTGTGGCATCTCGCCATAGCCTCCTGTCTTTTATGTGGAAAATCGAAATATTAGTAGTTTTCAGCCTTAAGCTCGAAGTAGCTTTGCGGATGCTTGCACACCGGACAAACCTTTGGAGCCTGCTTGCCGACAACGATGTGGCCACAGTTGCGGCACTGCCAGATGCAGTCGCCATCGCGTGAGAATACAACTCCGTCCTCAATGTTCTTCAACAGTTTGCGGTAGCGCTCCTCGTGGTGCTTCTCGATAGCGCCGACGCCACGCATTGCCGCGGCAATCTCTGCAAAACCTTCCTCGTCGGCTTCCTTAGCCATACGGTCGTACATGTCGGTCCACTCGAAGTTTTCGCCCTCGGCAGCAGCCTTGAGGTTAGAGATTGTGTCCTTGATGGCACCGCCCTCGAGATACTTGAACCACATCTTGGCATGCTCCTTTTCGTTCTGTGCAGTCTCCTCGAAGAGTGCTGCTATCTGCTCGTAGCCTTCCTTGCGTGCCTTAGATGCGAAGAATGTATATTTGTTGCGTGCCTGTGACTCGCCTGCAAATGCCTCCATGAGGTTGCGCTCGGTCTTTGTTCCTTTGAGATCTTTCATAATTTTATTGTATTTATTTGTTTTCTGATGCAAAGATACGAATTATATTTGAATCGGCAAAGAAAAGTTGTAAAAATTACAAAGTTTTTTTTGTTACATCATTATTTTCCTTTTGCATCGCATTTGTAATACTCTTGTGCCATAGCTGTTATCCTGTTGGGAATGAGTGATGTAATGTCTTTACCCTCGCTGATGTATTGTCGCACAAGCGTCGAGCTCATATCGTACAGCCCGGTGTCGAAAACTTTGACCGTTTCGGGCAGCTGGGTGGTATCAATGGGGTTTCCGGTGCGCGGATAAATGGCGATAGGGTAGTGGGCAATGATGTCGTCGGCGTGATACCAGCGGTCGAACACAGCCCAGTTGTCAGCCCCAATGAGCAGCGTAAACTCACGTTCGGGATAGTCGTTGGCAAGCGATTGCAGCGTGTGCCACATATACGAGGGGCGTGGCAGGTGAAACTCGTAGTCGCAAGCCTTCAGTTGGGGGTATGGTTCGAGCGCTATGCGTGTCATGTCGAAGCGCAGTTGCTCGTCGAGCAGGTCGGCTGAATGCTTCAGAGGGTTTTGTGGCGACACCATAAGCCACACTTCATCGAGTCCGGCAAGCTCTATCATCTTGCGTGCTATGGCTATATGACCGTTGTGGATGGGGTTGAACGAACCTCCGTAGATGCCTGTCTTTATCTTGTTCATTGTCTGTTCTGGAATTGATGGTTTAATCTTTATATTATAGACTTTTAGGGGATGGTTTGCAGGTGTATTCGCTCGGGAAAACAAAAGGAGTCCTTCTTTCTTTCAAAAGGAGTCCTTTTACAATACAAATGTAGCCCTTTTACCTTGCAAAAGGGCTACATTTGCAAGGTAAAAGGGCTACATTTTCGATGCAAAAGGGGTACATTTGCAAAGCAAGGGTAGTTTCGTATTGATTATTTGATGAAATCCTTCACTATTTGAAGGGTTTCATCTACTGCCTTGTCGAGATTGTCGTTGATGACAATGCGGTCGAACTTGGATGCCTGCGACAACTCGAATGTGGCGCGCTCGATGCGCTGCTCTATCACTTCTGGAGCGTCGGTGGCGCGTCCGGTGAGTCGGCGGCGCAGCTCTTCGATAGAAGGTGGCTGAATGAAAATGCTCAGTGCACGGTCGCCGTAATACTGCTTGATGTTGCATCCGCCCTTCACGTCGACGTCGAAAACTACGTTCTCGCCACGTGCAGCCTGCGTCTCCACCTGCTGCTTCAGCGTTCCGTAGAAGCGGTCTTGATACACCTCTTCATATTCAAGGAACTCGTCGCGGGCTATGCGCTCACGGAATTCTTCGGGAGTGATGAAGAAGTACTCCACACCGTTTTGCTCAGTACCACGTGGCTGACGTGATGTGCATGATATGGAAAAAGCCAGATGCAGCTCGGGGTGCTGCATCAGTCGGTTGATGATTGTGCTCTTGCCGCTGCCACTGGGAGCGGAGAATATTATGAGTTTGCCCATAGGGAGTTTTGAATTTTGAGTTTTGAGTTTTGAATTGTTGCCGTTGGCAATTTTGAATTTTGAGTTTTGAGCTGTTGCCTACGGCAATTTTGAATTTTGAGTTTTGAATTTTGAGTTAGTCGGCCAAGGCCGATTTTTGAATTATTCAATTTTGAATTATTATGACAAATCAAAATTCAGAACTCAATAATTCAAAATCGCAGGCGCAAGCCGAGAACAATTCAAAACTCAAAATTCTTTATAGTGCGTTCAGCACCTGTTCCTTAATCTGTTCCAGTTCGTCCTTCATCTTAACGACGATGTTCTGCATCTCGGCGTTGTTGCTCTTCGAACCGGTTGTGTTGATTTCGCGACCCATTTCCTGGGCGATAAATCCGAGTTTCTTGCCCTGGCCGTGGCCTTCTGCCATAGTCTCGCGGAAGTATCGCAGGTGATTGGCAAGACGCTGCTTCTCCTCACTGATGTCAAGCTTCTCGATGTAGTAGATGAGTTCCTGCTCAAGGCGGTTCTTGTCATACTCTACGTCGGGTATCTGCTTGAGTCCATCGACAATGCGTGCGCGTATTTTCTCTACACGTGCCTTCTCGTATGGCTCGATGCTGAGCAGGAGTTGCTCTATATTGTCAATCTTTTCGCCGAATTTCTTCTCCAGCGCAGCGCCTTCCTGTGTGCGGAATGCGACGAGCTGGTCGATGGCTTCGTTGATGGCGGCATTAGCCACCTGCCACTCCTCGGGTGTAAGCGTTTCTGTCTCAGCCTTCGACATGATGTCGGGCATACGCAGAAGTGTCACAAACCAGTCGGCAGGCAACGGAATCTGGCACTGTTCTGCCACGTTCTTTATCTGCTGGCAGTAGTTCTTTGCCAGTTCGGTGTTGATGTTTGTAGCGTCGGTATCGGCATCCTTCTCCACCCAAATGGCAAAGTCGACCTTGCCGCGCAGCAAGTGCTGCTGTATGTTCTGTCGTATTTCCATCTCCTTTTCGCGATAGAGCGGTGCTATACGAGTTGACAGATCAAGCGCCTTGCTGTTGAGCGACTTTATCTCAACGTTGATTTTCTTTCCGTTAAAGACTGCGACAGACTTGCCGTAGCCAGTCATTGATAGTATCATATTTATTATATATGTGTAACTGTGGGTTGTTTAGTCACGATTGTTGCCGAATATGCGCAGCAGATAGAGGAAGAGGTTGATGAAGTCGAGATAAAGACTCAAGGCTCCAATGAGTGCAAGCTTCTGTGTACTCTCGCTTGCATCGGGAGCTGCCTGGCACATCTGCTTGATCTTCTGGGTGTCGTAAGCGGTGAGACCTACGAATACGAGCACGCCAACGTAGCTCAATATGAGGTCGAGACCACTGCTTGCCACGAACATATTGACTACTGAGGCAATGATGATGCCCAACAAAGCCATAAACAGAAGCTTACCCATTGAGGTGAGGTCGGTCTTTGTGGTATAACCGACGAGTGCCATTGCACCGAATGTTCCGGCTGTGATGAAGAACACCTTGCTGATGGTTGCCACCGAGAAGGCGAAGAATATCGACGAAAGTGTAGCACCGTTAATCACCGAATAGAGTATGAACAGCATTGTAGCTGTCGACAACGACAGGCGGTTGATGGCACCGCTGATGGCGAATACGAGGGCAAACTCGGCTATGATAAGTCCGAAGAAGGTCACCTTGCTTGAGAATATCAGCGACAGAATTGTAGGCGATGTAGCCACGCCGTAGGCTGTGAGGCCCGTTATAGCAAGTGCGAGTGTCATCCACACGAATACTTTGCGCATAAGTGCGGGGAAAGCTGTGGACATAGCGTAATCTTTGTTGCGCAGCGAGTCAACGTCGTACCAGTTTTCTTGTTTCATAATTGTTGTCTTAATTGGTTTGTACTTTTATTATAAATATATGGTGTTGGGCGTGTGCCCTACCATATATTTGGCAAATAGTGTGCCGAAACATTACATTATGCCAATCCACCTCAGCACGTCGTTGAGGTTGGCTACAATCATAAGCAGCATCAGTATGCCTATGCCGATGTATTCGGCGCGTATCATGAAGTTCTCCGACGGTTTGCGGCGTGTTATCATCTCGTAGAGCAGGAACAGCACGTGTCCGCCGTCAAGAGCCGGAATCGGCAGTATGTTCATGAATGCGAGGATGATGCTGAGGAATGCTGTCATGAGCCAGAACTTATGCCAGTTCCATACGTCGGGGAACATGCTGCCTATGGCACCGAATCCTCCGAGCGACTTGGCACCCTCGGCTGAGAAGATGTATTTCATATCGCCGACGTATCCAGAGAGCACGTTGCATCCGTACTTTATGCCTGCCGGGAAGCTCTCGAAGAATCCGTATTCGATGTGTGTCACCTTGTCGGCTGGCAACTGTGGCATATATCCGAACTTCAAGTCATCCTTGAGCACGCCCTTGCGTGTCAGTGTGCATGTCTGTTCGCCTGCCTGGCGAGCCAGAGTGACTGTAACGGTCAGCGCCTTGAGGCTGTCTTGATGTGTCTTGGCATAATCGAGCACGTCATCGATGCGTCCCACTTCATACTGGAAGTCGTTGAACGATTCGATGCGCTTGCCGTTGAGCGATGTGATGATGTCGCCCTTGCGGAATCCCATATGCTCAGCCAGCGATCCTGAAAGCACGCTGTCGACGCGAGCTTCGATGAACTGGGTCATGAATGGAGGTGTCGACTTGAACATATTGAGCAAGTCGAGGTCGCCTGGCATATCTATGCTCACCTGCTTTCCGTCACGAATGACGTAAGCCTCGTGTGCTGTTGCCATGTCGCGGAACATGTCGGCACCGAATTTCTTGAACTCGCCCTGGTCGGTTCCTACAAGAATGTCGCGGTCCTGGAATCCGAGAGCCTTGGCTTCTTTGTTGAACTTCATGCCGAGCGGCATGTCCTTAGGCTTCACATAGTCGTCGCCCCAGGTGAAGAGACACATTGCGTAGAGGAACAAAGCAAGCAGGAAGTTGACCAATACGCCACCGATCATAATCAGCAGACGCTGCCATGCGGGCTTCGAACGGAACTCCCAAGGCTCGGCAGGCTTCTGCATCTGGTCGGTATCGAACGATTCGTCGATCATACCCGCTATCTTGCAGTAGCCACCCAGAGGCAACCAGCCTATACCATATGTAGTGTCGCTCTTGCGAGGCTTGAACTGGAAGAGGTGAAACCAAGGGTCGAAGAACAGGAAGAACTTCTCAACTCTTACGCCGAAGAGCTTTGAGAAGAAGAAGTGTCCGCCCTCATGGAGCAGCACAAGAATAGAAATTGCCAGCATGAACTGCAGCAATTTGATAAGGAAGATTTCCATTAATTATTGATTCGTAATGATTATTATTGTTTGAATATTACAGCATTGCGCTTGCAATGCGGCGTGCCTCGGCGTCCGATGCTACATAGTCGTCGTATGTAGGACGTGCTATGAACGTAGCCTTCTGCATTGTAGCCTCGATAATCTCGCCCATCTGCAGGAATCCGCAACGGTCGTGACGGAACGCTTCGTTTACTATCTCGTTGGCGGCATTGACGATACACGGCATGTTGCCGCCCTGATGTATTGCCTCATAAGCCATTTGCAGACAGCGGAACTTCTCCATATCTGGCTCGAAGAATTCAAGTGGCTGCTTGAACAGGTCGAGTCGGTCGCCATTCAGTGGCAGTCGGTCGGGGTAAGAGAATGCATACTGTATGGGCAGACGCATGTCGGGCACACCCAGTTGAGCCTTGACGGCACCGTCGCTGAACTGTACTGCGCTGTGAACTATTGATTGCGGGTGAACGAGAACTTGTATGCGGTCGGCGCTGACACCGAACAACCACTTTGCTTCTATCACCTCAAAGCCCTTGTTCATCATCGAAGCTGAGTCGATGGTAATCTTCGCGCCCATGTCCCAAGTAGGATGTTTCAGCGCGTCGGCAGCCTTAACGTCGCGCATTTGTTCGAGAGTGAACTTGCGGAAGGGGCCTCCCGATGCGGTCAGCAATATCTTGTCGATTTCGTTTCTTCCCTCGCCCACCAGACTCTGGAATATGGCTGAGTGCTCGCTGTCTACCGGCAGGATATTGACACGATATTCATTTGCCAGCTGACAAATCAGTTCGCCAGCAACGACCAATGTCTCCTTATTGGCAAGGCAGATTGTCTTGCGAGCCTTTATGGCGTGTATTGTAGGCGACAGTCCGGCATATCCCACCATGGCGGTGAGTACCATGTCGATGGGCTGGGCCTCTACAATCTCGTCAAGAGCCTTCGCTCCGGCATAAACCTTCACCTCCGGGCAGTCTGCCAACAGTGCTTTGAGAGCATCGTAGTGCTGCTCGTTGGCTATGACTACAGCCGCAGGTCGGAATTCGCGGGCCTGTTCAGCCAGCTTCATATATTGGTTGTTGGCCGTGAGGCAGTACGCCTCGTAACGGTCGGGGTGTTGCTTGATTACGTCCAGGGCCTGAGTGCCGATCGAACCGGTAGAGCCGAGGATGCAAATTTGTTTTTTCATATCTCTATTATCAGTTGAGGCGTTTATATATCCAGCAAGCCTTCGGGCAGCTGCATTGTTATCTGTCTGTGCTCGGTGTCAACGCTGGTAATCAGTTCGTCGCTTGCCGGGATGAGTATGTCGTCGCCATTGGCAGTGACAAGTTCGAAGAGCGTGTTGATGGTAGAGTCGTCTACCGAGTGAATCTCGCCAACCGTCTTGCCCGAAGTGGCATCCACCACATGAAAGCCCACTATGGCAGCCCACGAAAGCGAGTCGGAATCAGAATCGCTATGTTCGCGTGGAAAGTACACATCGCATCCGGTCAGGGTGCGGGCCTTGTCCTGTGTGGTCACATCTTCAAACCGTACAAGAGCCGTCTCGTCCGTCTTGAAACGGTACTCGTCCATGAAGAACGGCACGAGAATGCCGTCCATGTCGAGAATGAGATAATCGGCATCGGTGCGGTCGAACACGTCGTCATCGAAGTGGAACGACACTTCGCCGTCCACTCCGTGCGGTTTGCCTATGCGTCCGATTTTATATACAGTTTCTTTCTTTATCATATTATTATCAAATGAGCTGTTCCTTGCGGCCTTACTCTCTTCTTATCTTGGCACCCAGAGCGTTGAGACGGCCCTCGATGTCTTCATAGCCACGGTCGATCTGTGCAATGTTGTCGATGCGGCTTGTGCCCTTGGCACCCATTGCTGCGATGAGCAGAGCGATACCGGCACGTATGTCGGGGCTTGTCATTCTGCGGGCGCGCAACTGGCGTTTGCGGTCATGACCTACGATGACGCATCTGTGCGGGTCGCACAGAATTATCTGGGCACCCATGTCGATGAGTTTGTCGACGAAGAACAGACGGCTCTCGAACATCTTCTGATGTACAAGTACCGAGCCACGAGCCTGGGTTGCCACCACGATGAGTACCGACAGGAGGTCAGGAGTAAGTCCCGGCCACGGCGCATCTGCCAAAGTAAGGATTGTACCGTCGATGAATGATTCGACGATGTAGTGTGGCTGTCGCGGGATGAAGAGGTCGTCGCCCTCCACCTTTATCTTGACTCCCAGTCGGCGGAATGCATCGGGAATGATGCCAAGTTCGCGTACGGCGCAATTCTTGATGCGTACGCCGTCGCCCACCATTGCTGCCATACCGATGAACGAGCCTACCTCGATCATGTCGGGAAGAATACGGTGCTCGGCACCGTGCAGTGATTTTACGCCGACAATGGTTATCAGGTTGGAAGCGATGCCCGAAATGTTGGCACCCATGGCGTTGAGCAGATGACACAACTGCTGCACATAGGGCTCGCAGGCGGCATTATATATGGTAGTAGTGCCCTCTGCCAGTACGGCAGCCATAATGATATTGGCAGTACCGGTCACTGATGCCTCGTCGAGCAGCATATATGCTCCCTTGAGATGTTGCGCATCAATGTTGAACACTTTGCGCTCCTCGTCATTGACAAACTTGGCTCCGAGATTCTTGAATCCCAGAAAGTGGGTATCAAGACGTCGGCGTCCTATCTTGTCGCCGCCCGGTTCTGCCACAGCGGCGTGTCCGAATCGTCCCAAGAGTGGTCCCATGAGCAGCACGCTGCCTCTGAGAGCGGCACACTTCTGCACATACTCGTCGCTGTCGAGATATTCGAGGTTGATGTCATCGGCCTGGAATGTATAGTCGTTGCGCGAGTTGCGTGTCACCTTTACACCGATTTCTTCGAGCAACTTGATAAGGTTGTTGACGTCGAGAATGTCGGGTATGTTGGTGATGTGCACCGGCTGGTCGGTGAGCAGCGTAGCTGCAATCACCTCAAGTGCCTCGTTTTTGGCTCCCTGCGGAGTGATGGTTCCGCTGAGTGTATGTCCACCCTCGATTATGAATGTTTCCATAGCAATGGTCTTGATGTTAGAGTGAGTGTGAGTATGTGTGAATATTTATCTGCGGCGGCGCTGCTTGCGCTCGGGCGTACGGTTTTGTGTGCGTTCGAACTTGAAGTTGTCGAGGTCGAGCTGTACGTTTCCGGCTGTATATCCAGCCAAGTCTGACGCTACTTTTTCGTTGTCGCTCGAACCGTGTCCCCACTGTACGAGGTCGCGTTTCATCTGGTTTGCCACGAGACGTATCAGTTCGGTGCGTTCCGGTCCTTGCGGCATTGTCTTGAGCATGTCGAACACTTCGAACATCAGTCCGCCGTAGTGGCGCACTGGAATGCGGCGCATGGGGTAGGGTATGGGCTTTGGCTTCTCGAGCATTGAGCGTGCCTCGTTGATGTCGAAGGGATAGTCGATGTCGAGTTTGAACTGGCTCATCAGTGCCAGGTGGTCCCACAGCTTGCGACGGAACGATTCGGCGTCGCCCGTACGAGGTATCATGCGTTCCATAACGGCAATGATGGTGTTGGCGCAACGCTGTCGGTCGGCGCGGTTGGGCAGCGCCACGCAGTGGTCTACCATCTGTTGCACCTCACGTCCGTATTCAGGCAGTATGAGGCGTTCGCGCTGTGTATTGTAGTCGAGTCCTTTTATATTCATATTACTATAACAATTTCTTGGGCTGATGGGCCACGAAGTCCTTCAGATAGAACGGAACAAAGTATGCCACGTCCTCGTATTTCTCTTGAGCAATGCGTCGTTCGGCTATCGGGAACATCCATTTTGCCAGCGGCTCTACGCCCTTGATGAGTCGTGCATTGGGATGGTTTATCACCTCCATGCACTTCTCGGCTCCGTTGCCGAAGAAGTATACGGGTCCGCGGTCGAGATATTCGCGGTATGTATCGGCGTCTACCACGTCGGCCTGTATGCCCCTCACCTCGTGCAGTGCGCGGTCGTACACAGCCGAATACACCTCCATGCGGCGTGCGTCAATCATCGGACACAGCAAGGCGCCCTCCTCTACCTCCTCGCGCAGAAGCACCGGAACAGTCATAAGTTCGAGTGTAGGCACGGCGATGAGCTTGAGGTCCTGTCCGAAGCAGATGCCCTTGGCCATCGATGCGCCTATGCGCAGTCCGGTATATGAGCCCGGACCGCAGCTCACGGCCACTGCGTCGAGCGGAATGGCGTGGCTGTCGGCAAACGACAATGCCTCGTCGACAAATGTGCCGAGCTTCACTGCATGGTTGGGACCATCGTGGTCTTCTTGGGAGAAAATACATGCTCCGTCCTGACTGACGGATACTGAGCACACATCAGTGCTCGTTTCAATATTCAAAATACACGACATGCTAAAACTTTTTACTTTCGTGGACTTTGCTCCTAACCGTGTGGCTGCAAATACAAAACTATATGCCACTCTCGGTTAGCAGTGTCCTCAATATACATATATATATTGTTGGTGTGTGAAATATTTCAGTGCAAAGATAGTGTAAATCATGCGCATTACAAAGAGAATTCATTCATTTTTGGTTAAAAACAGTTTGAAGGTTGGCGTTTTGTATCTAATTATGAGTAACTTTGCAGCAATTAGGACATACTAACATCAATAAATTTACCGAATGAAACATTCAAGACAAAGCCTTTTAATCCTGCTTCTTGCAGCGACATTGGCCCCACAGCCCTCAGCTGCGCAAAAGCGAGTCAAGGCAAAGAGCAAGACAATCGTTGACACACCTATCTACAAGCAGGCGTCGCGCCCCATTGAGGAGCGTGTTGCCGACCTTCTGAGCCGCATGACCATTGAGGAGAAGATAGCACAGTTGCGCTGTCCGCTCGGATGGGAGATGTATACGAAGACAAGCGACAAAAGCGTTGAGGTGTCGCAGAAATTCAAGGACATGATGGGCAAGGCCCCGATAGGTTCGTTCTGGGCTGTGCTGCGTGCCGATCCGTGGACGCAGAAGACGCTGGAAACGGGACTTTATCCCGAACTTGCAGCCAAAGCCATCAACGCTTTGCAGAAATATGCAGTGGAGAAGACCCGTCTCGGCATACCTATTCTGTTTGCTGAGGAGACTCCGCACGGTCATATGGCTATCGGCACGACCGTATATCCTACGGGACTGTCGTGTGCCAGCACATGGAATGCCGACCTTATGCACAGCATGGGCGACGCTATGGGCCGCGAGGTGCGTTCACAGGGCGGCAATGTGGGCTATGGCCCCGTGCTCGACGTGGCTCGCGAGCCGCGCTGGTCGCGTATGGAAGAGGGCTTCGGCGAAGACCCTTGGCTGGCTTCGGTGCTCGGTCCGGCTATAGTTCAGGGCATGCAGGGCGAGGCATCTGACGGCCAGCACGTGTTCAGTACGCTCAAGCATCTTGCCGCATACGGCGTGCCTGCGGGCGGACACAACGGCAATGCGGTGCAGGTAGGCGAGCGTACGCTGCGCTCCGAACTGCTGCTGCCTTTCGAAAAGGCTGTCAAGGCTGGTGCAGCAACCGTAATGACTTCGTACAACACCGTTGAGGGTGTGCCATGCACGTCCAATCGCTGGCTGCTCACCGACATGTTGCGTGGTGAGTGGGGATTCAAGGGCTTCACATATAGCGACCTTTACTCTGTTGAGACCATCGCTTCCAACGGTGCTGCCCGCGACAATTCCGAGGGTGCGGCGCTCGCCTTGAAGGCGGGACTGGATATGGACCTTGGCGGTGATGCCTTCGGCAACAATCTGAAGGCAGAACTTGAGAAGGGCGGAATAAGCAATGCCGACCTCGACCGTGCCGTAGCCAATGTGCTCACGCTGAAGTTCAGCCAGGGATTGTTTGAAAATCCGTATGTCAATCCGAAGACTGCCAAGCAGGTGTGCCGTTCGGCTGAGCATCGTGCCATAGCCGAGAAGGTGGCTGAGGAGGGCACAGTGCTGCTCAAGAACGACGGTGTGCTGCCGCTGCAGAAGAATCTGAAGCGCATAGCAGTAATCGGTCCTAATGCCGATACTCCTTATAATCAGCTTGGCGACTACACCGCTCCGCAGGCACGCGAGGCTATTGTCACCGTGCTCGACGGTGTTAAGGCTGCCGTAGACAAGCAGACTGAGGTGGTATATGCCAAGGGTTGCGCCGTGCGCGACACTACTTCGGCTGACATTCCGGCTGCTGTGAGCGCTGCAGAGAGTGCCGATGCTGTGGTATTGGTGGTTGGCGGTTCGAGTGCGCGCGACTTCCGCACCAAGTATATTGCCACTGGCGCTGCCATTGCTTCAAAGGAAGTGCTCGACATGGACTGCGGTGAGGGATTCGACCGCTCCACTCTCGACCTCCTTGGCAAACAGGAGCAGCTCATTGCTGCCGTAAGCGCTGCCACAAAGAAGACGGGCAAGCCGCTCGTCGTGGTATATATCCAGGGCAGAACACTCCTGATGAACCAGGCAGCCGACAAGGCCGACGCTCTGCTTACGGCGTGGTATCCCGGCGAACAGGGCGGTAAGGCAATAGCATCGTTGCTCTTTGGCGACGCCAATCCTTCGGGTCGTCTGCCGGTAAGCATTCCGCGCAGCGTGGGCCAGCTCCCCGTGTACTACAGCCAGGGCAAACTGCGCGACTACATGGATGCCGAGGCGGCACCGCTCTATCCCTTCGGCTACGGACTGTCGTACACTACGTTCGACTATTCGGGTCTCTCGATAGAGCGTCTGGCTTCTGCCGATGGTTCAGCTACGGCTCAGACGCAGTCGGCAGGCGTGCTTATGACTTCAGCCGACGGACTGCGCATGTCGGCAAGCCAGCCCATCGCCAAGGTCAGTCTCACCGTGACTAACACCGGAAAGCGTGACGGTGCCGAGGTGGTGCAGCTCTATGTTCACGACCGTGCAGCCTCGGTGGCACAGCCGCCCATCCAGCTTCGCGCCTTCAAGAAGGTTTGGCTCAAGGCAGGCGAGTCGCGTCAGGTAGAGTTTACGCTTGGTTTCGACGAGCTGTCAATCATCGGTGCCGACATGAAGCGAGTGCTTGAGCGCGGCGATTTCGACATAATGGTGGGAGCCTCGTCGGCTGATATCCGTCAGAACGGAGAGCTCTCGTTGTAGCATGGCAACTGACTTGTCGGACGATTTATAAACGGCTGATTTTCAAACAGAAAACGGCTGTTCTGAAAATGTACCCCTTTTGGGTTGTAAAAGGACTCCTTTTGCACTCCAAAAGGGGTCCTTTTATGCACCAAAACGAGTCCTTTTGGAAGGCAAAAGGAGTCCTTTTGAAAAAGGGCAGGCAAACGGGCTGTGGGATAAGGCATAATTAACACATAAAGTTAGGGCAATTTCAACATTTTTGTTATTTTTGCAAAACAAACAAGTTAAGATTTAATATGAAAATAGGTGATAAAGTTTTAGTGTCCTTCTTCGGCTATCAGGACATGTTCAAACCAGCATAATTTCAACTATGTACGCCCTAAGTCTATACTTGTTTATAAAGAATTCATAAATGCAAATGGCACGAACCAGGATGTTGTTCCTTGTTCGTGCCATTTGCATATTGTTAGCCTGTAATATTAAGTGATATTACTTCAGCTGCATTTTCAGAGTCTTTCCCTCCATCAACTGGCGGTGAGCGATACGGAAACCGTTGAGTTTCTTTCCACCGATTGTTATTGATTTGATGTACTGCTGCGACGGCGATGTGCGGTCGGTCTCGATGGTTATGTCGCCATTGGGGTAGAACTTGGGGTCGAGATGCAGCGTCACCTTGTCGAATACGGGTGTGGTGAGCGTGTACGACGGGTCGCCGGGGTTGTCGGGATATAAGCCTATCATCGAGAATATTGCCCAAGCCGACATTGTTCCGGTGTCTTCGTTGCCCGGAATGCCGTCGGGACGTGTCGTGTAGTACTTCTTGAGCAGTTCGGTCACGATCTTCTGCGTGCGCCATTCGTCGCCCTTGAAGTAAGAGAACAGGTACGGATAGGCAATGTCAGGCTCGTTGGCGGGGTCGTACAGACCCTTGTCGAACACCATCTGCAGCTTGTCGACAAACTTGCGTTGTCCGCCCATCATCTTAGCCATACCCGTTACGTCGTGCGGAGCATAGAAAGTGTAGTTCCATGCCGATCCTTCGTGGAATCCGGGGCAGTTCTCGAAGTTGGCTCCGGCTTCCGGATTGAACGGTGTGAGGAACGATCCGTCCTTCTGTATCGGGCGCAGCGTACCGCTCTCCTTTGAGTAGTAGTGCTTGTATCCGAGTGCGCGCTGGCGGAAAAGCTTGGCATCGTTGTTGTGGCCGAGCTCCTTGGCGAGTATCGACAGAGCGTTGTCGGCAAGATAATATTCCAGAGCGTGCGACACGGAGTTGTCGCCCGACATGTCGGCAGCGTAGTATCCGAGCGGAACATAGCCTTTCTCGATGTACGGATCGATGTCGGGGCGCATCTTGTTGTCCTTGCCCGGTAGGGTAGCCGATGCGCGGAACGCCTTGTAGGCGGTATTGATGTCGAATCCACGCAGTCCTCGCATGTAAGCGTCGGCAATGTAGGGTATGGCTGGGTCGCCCTCCATTGTCCATGTCTCGCGGCCGAACAGCTCCCATTTAGGCATCCATCCCCACTCGCGATACATGTCGATCATCGAGTTGATCATGTCCACCTGCTTGTCAGGATAGAGCAATGTCTCAAGCTGCGAGAGGTTGCGGTAGGTGTCCCAGAGCGAATATACGGTGTATCGGTTGCCGTTGGTGTGGCCGTTTTCGTTGCTCTCCATCTTCGGATACTTTCCGTCTACGTCCTGAAGCACCGTGGGGTGAATCTGCGAGTGATACAGAGCGGTGTAGAGTACGCGTCGCTGGTCGTCGGTTCCGCCCTCAACGCTTATGCGGTTGAGCGTGTTGGCCCACTCGGCGCGTGTGTCTGCCACGGTCATGTCGAAGTTGAAGCCCTGCTGTTCGGCGTTGAGATTGGCGCGAGCGCCCTCAATCGACACGAAACTTACGCCCACCTGCACTTCCACTTGTTCGCCCTTGGCGAGGTCGTAGGTCATGTAGTAGCCTATGTCGTTGCCCGCCATGTCGCGGCCGTAGCCCGGATACAGCTTGTACTTGCCTTGGTAGGTGTCCCACTGAGCCTGGGCGTTGTGCAGGTCGGGCTGTTTCTTCCACATGCCGAATGCTGACGGCTTCTTGTTGACGCGCACTACGAAGTACATGGGGAACACGGCTTGCGGATTGTAGCAGAACGTGCCGAGCAGACGGGTGCCCTCAAACTCTGTATCGCTAACACGTCGCAGCGACGCACCTATCTCGTTTGTGAGTCCGTTGCCTAAGTTGAACAGCAGATTTGACTTGCCTCCGGGGAAGGTATAGCGTTCGATTGACGAGCGCATGGTAGCCGCCACCTCACATTTGATGCCGTATTTGGTCAGAACGTTGCTGTAGTAGCCCGGTCGTGCGGTCTCGTCCTTATACTCCGAGCCGTAGCTTCGGTAGTCGACGTTAAGCTCTCCGGTGGTAGGCATAGTCAGAAGTGTGCCCATTTCGGGACATCCCACGCCGCTGAGCGTGACGTGTGCGAAGCCCGTGAAATACTTGTTGTTGTACTCATATACTGCCGACCACCAGCGCGAGTCCTTGTCTTGCTGATTAAGGTCGGAACCCATGACGTTGAACGGCACCACCGACATGAGTCCGTGGGGGCGTATTGCGCCAGGATTGCAGATGCTGAAGTTGGTAGTTCCGATGAACGGATCCACGTAGTCAACGTTGTCTTTGGCTGTAACATTGCCGGCAGCGAGTGTCAGCAATGCCGCAATAGCTAAATGCTTGAAATGATTCATATGTAAAAGTTGATTTAGATTTAATGCTTGTTTCTGCAAAAATACTCAATCTGCACGAAATGAGCAAATAATAGTATTGCAAGTTAAATTAAATTAAAGACATTCAACATTTTAGTTATTATAACGTCAAATAGATAGGTTTGATGAAGTTTAGCTTTAACTTTGCAACCAAGTATCGGCTGAAAGCATCAGCTTGATGCCCTTATATAATATATAATGTGTAACAACGCTAATAAAACAACAATTATGAATATGAAGAAAGGAAACGTATTTGCAATTGCAATGATGGCTGGCTTGCTGACAATGGCAAGCTGCGCAAGCAAGAAGGATTTGGAAAACTGCCGTCTGGAGAACAAGGAACTCACCAGCAACTATCAGGATGCAAAGGAGTCGCTTGCAGCATCTAAGGCTCGTGTGTCTTCGCTCGAAGAGCAGCTGGCACAGCAGAAGGAGCAGCTCAATCAGGCCAAGCAGGCTTATCAGTCGCTGCAGCAGTCGCTCGACAAGAGCTTGAACAACGCCAACGCCAACAACGTGAATATCTCGAAGCTCGTCGACCAGATCAACGAGTCAAACCAGTATATCCGCCACTTGGTTGAGGTGAAGTCGAAGAGCGACTCGCTCAACATGGTTCTCACCAACAACCTGACACGCTCGCTCAGCAAGGAGGAGATGAAGGAGGTTGACGTGCAGGTGCTCAAGGGTGTAGTATACATCTCGCTTGCCGACAACATGCTCTACAAGAGCGGTTCGTACGAAATCAACGACCGTGCTGCCGAGACTCTCAGCAAGATTGCCAAGATTATTACTGACTACAAGGACTATGAGGTTCTCATCGAGGGCAACACCGATAACGTACCCGTTAACACCAACGCTGCTTCGATGAAGAACATCCGCAACAACTGGGACCTCTCTGCTTTGCGTGCCTCAAGCGTAGTTCAGGCTCTGCAGAACCAGTATGGCGTAGACCCGAAGCGTCTTACAGCAGGTGGCCGTGGCGAGTATAATCCGGTGACAAGCAACTCTACTGAGGTGGGCAAGCAGCGCAACCGCCGCACCCAGATCATCATCACTCCGAAGCTCGACCAGTTCATGGACCTCATCGACAAGGCTCCTGAGGGCAGCAACTAATATTGTAGACCAAACGTAAACAAACGGACATAAAAAAACGGTGTGCCTCTTATTTGAGGTACACCGTTTTGTTTTACACCTTATAGCTGATGCTTCCGGCTGTTGCTATGACTTGCAATATCTCGTCAAGATTCTCGCGGTCGAGATTGAGCGTGCCGCAAAGTTGCAGATGCTTGACGCGTTCTGACTCTATGACAACGCTCACCTTGTATGCCCTCTCGATGGCTGTGAAGATCTGATGTATTGTCATTTCGTCCATGACAAGCTCGCTCGATGTCCACAAACGCTTGTCGGCAGAGTAGCAACTGGTAGCCCTTATGCGTCCGGTGCGCTTGTCGAGCAGCGTCATCTGTTCGGGATGAATCACAACTTCGTGCTTGGGGAACTTCACCGAGGTCACTCCTACCTCGCCTTCGCACAACGTCACTTCGGCTGTAGGCTCTTCCGGATAGTCGCGGAAGTTGAACTTGGTGCCAATATCACGCACGCCCATGTTGCTGCTGCACACCGACATGGGCATGTCCGAACCCTTGCCCACCTCGAAATATCCCTCGCCGTTGATACGTACGTTGCGGTCGGTGATGCCGAAACCTTGCGAATAGCTCAGCTGCGAACCTGCGTTGAGCCATACGGCAGTGCCGTCGGGCAGCATCACCTTGGCTCGCGAGCCTGACGGAGCTTCTACGTTGACCATGTTGGCAAAGCGTTCGGCGTATTGCTTGGTGTAGCGGTTGTAGCTCAGCCAGGTGCCAATCACGATGAGCGCAACGGCTGCCACGCTTGCTGCTACGCGTAGTTGCAAGCGTAGCCACGGGTGATTGATGCTCCATAAGCGGTGCGGAGTAGTTTCGTCGGCATCGTATTCGTCTGCTGTAGGTGCGTCTTTGTCTTGCGCAATGTGGCGTTCGAAACGTCCGAAGGCAGCTTCGTAGTCGAATGTTGAGGCTATGTCGCCACCGCCGTCAGCGTTCCATTCGCGCTGTTGCTGCTCGAAATACTGTCGGTTGGCGGCATCCTTCTCCATCCACTGCGACAGAGTGGCGATGTCGTCGGGCGACGCTGTGCCGTTGAACAGGCGCAGTATGATGTCGTCTATTTGTATGTCTGCGTATTCCATTTGCTTCGTTTTAGTTAAAAAATAGGTGTATCGCATGTAAAGATATAGTACATGCTTTTTATAATAATGACAATTATAACAACCTGTAAGGGTAGTGTTTGAGCCATAAATTTCTCAAAATTAGCATTTTTCGAGCATATAGACAAGACATTCGGAAATAATAATGTAACTTTGTATCAATATTCTTGAAAGCAACGGGAATAATATCGATACGAAATAATAAAAACATCAATATATGGGAAAAGTAATTCTTACAGGCGACCGTCCTACCGGTAAATTACATTTGGGCCACTATGTTGGCTCATTGCGCCGCCGTGTCGAGCTGCAGAACGCAGGCGACTTCGACCGGATGTTTGTGTTCATGGCCGATGTTCAGGCTCTGACCGACAATGCCGACAATCCTGAGAAAATACGCCAGAACATCATTGAGGTGGCTCTCGACTATCTTTCGGCTGGTCTCGACCCTACTAAATGCACACTGTTCATACAGAGCCAGATACCGGAACTGGCCGAACTGACTACATATCTTATGAATCTCATCACCGTTTCACGCGTACAGCGCAACCCGACTGTGAAGACTGAGATAAAGATGCGCAACTTTGAAGCCAACATACCGCTTGGTTTCTTCTGCTATCCGGTAAGCCAGGCTGCCGACATTACACTCTTCAAGGCCACTACAGTGCCTGCCGGCGAAGACCAGGAACCAATGATTGAGGTGACACGCGAGCTTGTTCGCCGCTTCAACCAGACATACAGCGAGGTGCTTGTAGAGCCGGAAATCATGCTGCCGGAGAATGCTACGGCACGTCGTTTGCCCGGAACTGACGGCAAGGAGAAGATGTCGAAGTCGCTCGGCAACTGTATTTATCTCAGCGATTCTGCTGCCGACGTATGGAAGAAGGTGAAGAAGATGTCGAACGGAGCGCCTCGTATGAGCATGGATGAACCCGGAAATCTTGAGGGCAACGCCGTATTCACATATCTTGAAGCGTTCAGTACACCCGACGATTTCGCCGAGTTCTGGCCCGAATACAAGACCCTCGACGAACTCAAGGAGCACTATGTGCGTGGCGGTATAGGCGACGGCACATGCAAGAAGTTCCTCAACAACGTGCTCAACAAGACTCTTGAGCCGATGCGTGTGCGTCGTCATGAATTGGAGCAGGACATTCCCGAGATATTCAACATTCTGCGTAAGGGCACCGAGGCGGCTCGCGAAACTGCCGCACAGACAATGGACGAGGTGCGCAAAGCAATGCAGATTGACTACTTCAATGATATGGCGCTGATACAACAGCAGGCTGAGAAGTTCCGCTCAAAGTAATAGTCTTATTATAGTTGAGAGTTGAGAATTTAGAGTTGAGAGTTATGATTACCGACGATTAGCATTTGTCGGAGCTATACATATCATAACTCTCAATTCTAAATTCTCAACTCTCAACTTTTTTATAAATCCTATTGTCCTCCCAAACGGTCGAAGAATACGATTATTTCTTCCCACGTCTTGAACTCATCGCTGCCCCATTCTATCACCGTACCCATAAAATCGGGCTGCGGAGCGGACGCAATGAGATAGTCGCCATATTGCAGTTGGCGAGCGTTTGAGAAGATGACGCGTCCCCAAGCCGGCGCACTCAGATACTGTTCCACCCATGCTATGTCGTCGGTCATTGCCGACGGATTGTTTGTGCATGATGGAGCCAGCACATAAACATTATAATTCTCAATAATCCTTTCATAAGCCTTGTGCATCGAAGCGGTCGCCTTGCCGTAGCCGTCGCGCAATGTCTCGATGTCGATATACACCACCGGGCGCTCACGTCCTTCCTGACGGTCGTCCATATATCTTATTATAGGTATGAGATAGTGTATTGCCACCTTGTCGGTCAGTCGATGTTCGCCATGGAAATGTATGGCGGTGGGGTAGTGCTCGCTGAACAATCCGAACGTATGCACAATCGGATCCTCATCGCCGAAAAGTCCTATTACACGTCCACGCTCCTCGTCTGATATGTCAGCAAAGCAATGTGTGGTCATCTCCTGATATTCCTTTATCAGGCCTTTTGTGACGATAAACTCCTGAACTCCGTCCTGACGGGGATTCTGAAACACCTGCTTGCCAGTGAATTTCGACATAGTTTCGCCCATTTCGAAAGCCGGGTTGACCAATATACGGTCGTATCCTTTAAGCATTTCGGTGTACATTCCGCCCATCGATGTGCCAATAATGAGGTCGGGCTGTTCCTCTTCGCACATTTGGCGAAGCATCTGTATGCCTTCTTCGGGATGCAAAGGGATGTCGCGTGCAACAATCGTTGCTTCAGGCATCATTGTACGCAGCATGGTCACCGTACCCGATTGTGCCGACGAGGCGAATCCGTGTACATACATAATCTTCTTGCCCGCCATGAGGTCGGGGTATTGCTTTACATTAGTTTCGTTCTGAGCCATATTCTGAAAGTTTATATAAAAAGAAAAAACGGTTAAGTATTGATTTCTCAATTCTTAACCGTCATGCTTAGTACCCAGACCCGGGCTCGAACCGGGATGGGTTGCCCCACTGGTGTTTGAGACCAGCGCGTCTACCGATTCCGCCATCTGGGCATTGGCGTTTTTGCGTGTGCAAAGGTAGTATATTTTTTTTGTTCTGCAAAATTTTTTCCTAATAATTGTTCATTTAGGATAATTTCGTTTTAAAAACAAGGGTCCAACTTGGCGCTCTCGTTTAATATTCGTAACTTCGTATGCACTAAATAATCTCTTTCGGGATAAATCATGACAATATACCTAAATTAAAAATAATGACATGAAAGAAACAGAAAATAACTATTGTGTCATACTTGCCGGAGGCAAGGGCCGCCGTTTGTGGCCGTGTTCGCGCGAAGAACGTCCCAAGCAATTTGTCGATTTCTTCGGCACGGGACGCACGGCGCTGCAGCAGACCTACGACCGGTTTGCACGAATATTGCCACCGGAGAACATCTTTGTTAACACTAATGAAGAGTATGCCGACCTTGTGCGCGAGCAGTTGCCGCAACTTGACGCAAGCCGAATGCTTGCCGAACCTATCCATCGCGGCACAGCTCCGAGTATGGCGTGGGCTACTCATCGCATCATTCACATCAATCCGGAAGCCAATATCATTGTAACGCCAAGCGACCTCACTATCATTGGCGACGAACAGTTCAAGGAGTGCGTGGACCGTGCATTCTGTTTTGTGGCAGAACACAAACGTGTGCTTGCCATGGGAGTGAAGCCTTCGCGTCCGGAACCAGGCTATGGATACATCCAAATGGGCGAAACCGAGTGTGACGGTGTGTTCAGCGTGCAGTCGTTTACGGAGAAACCCGAGCGCGACTTTGCCAAAATATTCATGGATAGTGGCGAATTTCTGTGGAATACGGGCATGTTCATAGCCAACGCAAACTGCTTGGCTGACTGCTTCCGCACTTTGTTGCCCGTAGTGCTGCGCAATTATGACGACACTCATCCCGTGTTCGACTTCGAAGAGGAGAACCGCTTCGTTCACGACAACTTCCCCTCATATCCCAATGTGTCGCTCGATTCGGGCATACTTGAGAAGACTGATGGTGTATGTGTGATGCATTGCGACTTCGGATGGGCCGATCTCGGCACATGGCACGGCATATACGAAGCCATGCACAAGGGCGAAGGCGACAATGTTGTGATAAATACTGACGTGGTGCTCGACAATGCCCGAGGCAACGTCATAAAGCTTTCGGACGGCCGACTGGCTGTAGTGAGTGGCATTGACAACTGTATCATTGCCGAAGAGGGCAATGTTCTGCTCGTATGTCGAAAGGAAGACTCGTCGTCGAACGTACGACGGCTCACCAACGAGATACAAATGAAGAAAGGGGAGAAGTATATTTAATATACAAAACAGAAGCCCCACCCCCTGCCCCTCCCCCGCAGGGAGGGGAGTGGTATGTTTTACTTGCTTATACAATTTAGCGCTTAGTTTATACTAACGTTAAAAGCAAATAGTACATATTACTCCCCTCCCTGCGGGGGAGGGGCAGGGGGTGGGGCTTTTGTTTGGGGTAGGGCTTCTGTTTTGTTTTTACTCTTTTACAAACTCTGCGTATATCTTGTCTGCAATCTCCTGCATCTCTTCAGCCTCAAGCTTGAGCTTGGGATTGCTGAACAGCATGTCCTTCTCCGACTGCATAGGGATGAGGTGGATGTGGGCGTGTGGCACTTCCAGCCCCAGTACTGCCTGTCCTACCTTGATGCATGGGAATGCGCGCTTGATAGCCACAGCCACTTTCTTGGCGAAAACCTGGTATTCGGCTATCTCGTCGTCGTCCATGTCGAAGATATAGTCTACTTCGCGGCGCGGAATTACGAGGGTATGACCCTTCACCAATGGGTTGATGTCGAGAAAAGCATAGAACTTGTCGTTCTCGGCGCACTTGTAGCTGGGTATCTCGCCAGCTGCGATTTTTGAGAAAATATCCATATCTTTAAAGTTTTAATGAGTATTCCAAGCGGTGATTGATACCGCTCCTGGCAGTGTAGAAGCCACTTTCAGCAGCGTAGAAGCCACCCTCTGTGACTTTTATTCCACTGTGATTTTGTCGATACGCAGGTGTATTGTGCCGCGTGGAATCTTGATTTCCACCTCGTCACCCACCTTGTGGTTGAGCAGTCCCTGTGCGATTGGGGTTGTAATGGAGATTTTGCCCTCGCGCAGATTGGCCTCGCTCTCGCTCACGATGGTGTAGGTCATCTTGGCTTTGTTGGTCAGATTGGTCATCTCAACCTTTGAGAGAATCTGTACAGAATCGGTGCTCAGACGCGACGGATCTATAATCTTGGCCTCAGAGATGCACACCTTGATGCGATTGATCTTCTCCTCAAGATGAGCCTGTGCCTCCTTGGCGGCATCATACTCTGCATTTTCGCTAAGGTCGCCTTTGTCGCGTGCCTCTGCGATGGCGGCCGATGCCTTTGGGCGCTCTACTGATTCGAGCTGTTTGAGTTCGGCTACGAGCTTGTCGTAACCTTCTTGTGACATGTAAGCCATAATTGAAAATTTGATTAAATTATTATTTTGTTTTTTCGAAAGGCAATAAAAAAACAAGAATTCCGACACTGGTCCTGCTGTCGGAATTCTCATTTTCCTGTTGCTCTAAAGTTAATATCTTGACTTTAGGCGTGCCTGCCTGATGTGTGTTTATGTCTGGAGGCACTCCGTATGTATTGTCTATGAATGTTTTGCAAAGTTAGACATTTAAATCCATATAAACAAGACTTTCAGCCGAAAAACTTGATTTTACGGTTTGTAACATTTACAAAACAATCAAAAAATGGTATTAACAAACGGTAAATGATTTTGGACAGCGCATCCTTTTTCATATATTTGTAGACATGAAGAGATTGTTTTTGGCACTGGCGCTTTACATATGCACAGAGTCGGCACAAGCACAGCATCACATTGTCATTGCCGACATGGACACGCGGCTGCCCCTCACGGGTGCAATCGTGTCGACTGATGCGGGCGAACGTGCCGTAAGCAATCACAAGGGGGTGGTGACGCTGGAGCGCGCGGCACGCAGTGCCACCGTGTCGGCTAAGAATTATATGCAGCGCCGTGTAGGCATTGCCGACCTGGCACGCGACACCGTCATGCTCATTCCGCAGGAGGTGGTGCTTGACAATGTAGACGTCACAGCCCCTAAGCTGGGCTTTGATATGCAGAAGTCGCTGCGCTCGGTCAAGGAGAACGCCAAGCTCGACGAGCAGGCCCGCAAGGGTTTTGACATGCTCGGAGTGTTCTCGCTGATGTTTCCGTCGAAGAAGAAGTCGCGTGCCGACAAGATTAAGAAGATACTCGAACACTATTGAACATAAAACAAATCATCAAATATAAATCTATTGTTTAAAGTATTGAACGTATGAAGATTCTACACGCCAATCCGTCGCATGCTGCCGATATTGCGCGGCTCATCATTACGGCTATGACCGACGACTGCTGCCAGTTTCTGGTAGGACCCGGGCACACGCTCGAAGATTTCCACAACACAATGCTCCGACTCGTGCTTATGGACGACTCGCAGTACAGCTGGCGCAACGCCTTTGTGGCTGTCGACGACGAGGCGAGTCCAGACGACATAGAGAAGGCTCCCGTGGCAGGTGCCATTGTGGGATACGACGGAAAGGATCTGCACCGTCTGCGCCGCCGATTTCAGGAGGCTGCCATGGCCGACTGGCAGATGGACTACTCGAATATGGACGACGAGACTGCCGAGGGCGAATTCTATCTCGACTCGCTCGCCGTATATCCCCACTATCGCAAGCGCGGCATTGCCTCGCAACTGCTCAACCGTTTTATCAGTCATGCTGCCAGTCTCGGACTGCCGGCTGCTCTGCTCGTTGACAAGGGCAACCCTTCTGCCGAGCGTCTGTACACCTCGTTGGGATTTGAATATTGCAACGATGCTACGTGGGGCGGACACGCTATGCGCCATCTTGTGCATAAGTTGAAATAGAGGTATATTTCTGCTAAAAAACAAAAGGACTCCTTTTGGCTTGCAAAAGGGGTCCTTTTGGTGTGTAAAAGGGGTCCTTTTAGAGTGCAAAAGGATTCGTTTTGGAGTGCAAAAGGAGTCCTTTTTTAAATGTTGAGTGTTGAATGTTGAGTGTTGAATGTGTAGGGTGTTGAATGCTGAATGTATATAATGTTGAATGTCAGGCGCTTAGCGTTCGATGAATTCCTTTAGTTGTGGAAGCAGCGACAAGGCTTTTTCCACTCCTGTTTCGTACACTCTCCTCATCTTGTCTTCCTTCAGGCTGAGTCGGCCGATGTTCAGTTTCTCGTCGGGACAGATAAGGAAGGTGTCGCCTTTCTGCTGTTCGGAGCGTACATAATCCAGCTGTTCGTTGTACATGACGTGTCGTATTGACATCAGTTCAGCCACCTTCGGATATTTCTTCAGAAACATCTTCATAGCCAGTCCTACGTGCGCCTTCTTCTTGTAGTAGTCGGCTGGCTGTGTCAGTATCACCACGTTCTTTCGGTAACCTTTCTGCTGAATGAACTTCAGGGGGATGCTGTCGGTTATACCTCCGTCAAGATAGTGGCGCCCGTCAATCTCTACGGGACGCGCAAACACCGGCATTGAGGCAGAAGCCTGCATCCATCTGAGTCCTGTTCCGTCGGCGTCGTCTATCTCGTGATATACGGGATGGCCCTCGTCTATGTCAGTACACACGGCATAGAACCTCATGGGGTTCTCACGGTAAGCCTGGAAGTCCATCGGGTCGTACTCGTGCGGCAGCAGATGGTAGGAGAAATGCTCGTTGACATAATTGCCGGTGCGCAACAGCGACCTCCAACTCATATACTCCGGATTGTCCTTGAATCTGATATTGTATCTCAATGCTCTGCCAGGCTGGTTCGACTTGTAGTTGCAGCCGAACAACACGCCAGCCGAAACGCCTACTGCGGCATCAAACTTGATGCCGTTCTGCATGAATACGTCAAGTACGCCGCTTGTGAACATTGCCCTTAAGCCTCCTCCTTCAAGAACGAGACCCGTGGAAGACGGTGAGGGTGGGGTGGTGGTATGGTTATTTGTCATATTGGTCCGGATAATGCTATGTTGAAGTATCTTCAAAAAAACTTGATTCAATGGGTAAAGGTAGCAATAGAAATTGAATTAGCGTATGCAATAAATGTTAAACAGATTGTACAGTTCCATAATCTCACATTTTCTGCGAACAATAAGGTGGGTGGATAGATTGTTTTACAGTAATTTGGCAACATATATATTAATATGTATGCAAGTCGCTTATTTGTTTCGGATAATTTGCTGTACCTTTGCAGATGTTTATGAAACAGGACAAGACCATATCAGTAGTAATGTGCACCTACAACGGTGCGTCACGCCATCTGCGCGAACAGCTCGACTCGATATTCGCACAGACGTTGCTGCCCGGCGAGATAGTAGTGCAGGACGACTGCAGCACCGACGACACTATGCAGGTGCTGCACGAGTATGCCGACCGTGCGCCCGAGGGCGTGGCGATGCGCATCGTTCAGAACACGGCACAGATGGGCATCAACGCCAACTTCTTCTCTGCCATGCGGCGGGCGGAGGGCGAACTGATTGCCGTGAGCGACCAGGACGACATCTGGATGCCCACAAAATTGGAGGAGCAGCGCGACGCTATAGGCTCGCGCATGATGTGCGTGTGCCGCTCGGAGCCTTTCTCCGACTCGGGAGCCGAGATACGTTTCGACCGCCGCACGCCCAACTGCAACCTCATACGTCTGTTCTATGCCTCGATGATGGGCCATTGCCAGATGCTGCGCCGACAACTGCTCGACGTGATTCCTACCGAACAGGAACAGCCCGAGATATACCGCCGCACGTGCTACGACGTGATGACAGCCACAGCCGCTGCCGCATTGGACAGCATTGTGCTGATAGACCGCCTGCTGGTGAAGCAGCGCCGATATGAGCAGGCTGCCACCTATGTGCGCGTAGACCATCATCGTGTGCGCCGTGCCGACAACGCTCTGTATATGATATGGTATGGCGTGTGCAATTACCGGCGTGTGAAACCGTGGATGAACGCCCACTTTGCCGCACGACGCGACTTCCTGGAGTGGGTGTGGCGCAAGTCGATGGCTGCCCATTGTGAGGCTCCGGGCACTATGCCCACAGCCGACAACCGCATCTTCGCCGACGGAATCCGCCTGCTGCACAACGAGTGCCGACGCGGACTGACGGCATTGCTGGGCATTGAACGCTATTACATAAAATACCGACACACGCTGTTCTATACCCGCGAGAAGGACCCCGTGGCTCTGCTGCGTGCCATGGTGCATCCGTTCATGCAGATATACAACTACCGCTATCTTGCCCAGCACCAGTAGGCATGGGTAAAAACTACGGAAAGAAAGAATAAAATGAAGGTTTACTTTTATCATACCCAAAACATACAATACTGCCTTGGGCGAATGAGCGAGGGCGAGTTTCCGTCGCATTTCCTGTACGGAGCGTGCCATCTGGGCGACCATGGCATCGACGTAGTGTGGCACCGCTCGCCCCGTAAGGACCGCTCACGCATAGCCACCGCGCTGTATACGGCGTGGCGCATACTGACGTGTCGCGAACATTTCGACGCCATTTATGCTACGCATTACAAAGGACTGGAGCTGATTGTGCTGCTGCGAGCCATCGGACTTTACCGCCGCCCCATCGTGGTGTGGCACCATCAGCCCGTGGTGAAGTCGGCAAGCCGTCTGCGCGAACTCTGTGGCAGACTCTTCTATCGTGGTCTCGACCGCATGATATTCTTCTCGAAGAAGCTATACGACGACTCGTTGCTATCGCGCAAAGCCCGACCTGCGCACATGGTAGTGGGTCATTGGGGTGCCGACCTCGACTTCTACGACTCGATAGCGGTCAGTCCGTCCAACAACACCTTTACATTCATAGCTACGGGAAAGGAACAACGCGACCAGCCTACGCTTATAGAGGCGTTCAACCGCACCCGCCGATGCCTGCGACTCTTCATCGGAATCAATCCCGACCCTAACGTGCCCAATCCCAATCTCGACGCCGTGCGCCGCTGTAAGCCTGCCGATAACATCGAGGTGAAGGAGATTTGCGGACTGTTGCCTTACGAAATTGCAATAGACGTGGCTCATGCCGACTGCGTGGTGATATGCTGTCACAAGACACGCTACACCGCCGGACTGACTACAGTGGTTGAGGCTCTCGCACTCGGCAAGCCCATTATATGCAGCCGAAACCCGCAGATACCCGTAGATTTCGACCGCGAGGGTTGCGGCATTTCTGTTGAATACGGTGATGTGGAGGGTTGGCAGCGAGCCATAGAATACATCGCCACGCATCCCGATGAGGCGCGACGAATGGGTCAGCGCGGACGGGAAATAGCCGAACGCTTGTTTAATGACAAGCGCGATGCTGAGGAAATAGCGGAGGTGATAAAAGAAACGGTGGGGAGATAAAAACTCTCAACTATAAATAATCCTTACTCCATACCCTTAAAACTTAGCGGCTGCATTGCAGCCGTTTTTTCGTTATACACTTCCGTCGTTACACGTCTGGCACGCAGGCTGCGCACTTTGGGGAAGTCGCGGAAGTAGTTGTCTTGCGTCATGTACCAGCAATGCGACGCTATCTCGTTCACCCTCTGAGCCATGAGGTCAATCTTGCGAGCCGAGCGCGGACTCACTACCGACAGCATACGCTGACCGTTGCGCAGCACGATGGCAAGCACTACGTAGGTGTTGACAGTCTTGTCGGCAGACGGGTCGGTGAGTTTGTGGCCGCGCATCGACGACGACACCGTTATGTGCCAGCCATACTGGCTGTTGAGGCGTTGCATCATCTCGCGGAACACCCGTCCGTGCGACGACGTGTCGGGAATGCGCTTGTACATAATATAATAATGTATCATCTCGTGCAGCAACGTCTCCTGATATTCACGCTCGTTGCAATCGTAATAGGTGCTGATGCGTATGGTGAAGTCGGTGTATACACGCTTCAGCAGACGGCGTTGGCATTTGCACGCCATAGTGCCCAGACGGGTGCGTGCCTTGGACAGCACCAGACGAGGCACAGGCAGCTCATCGCCGAAATAATCGGCGTTGAACTGCCTGAACCATGCGCGAAGTATGTCGGTGGTAAGGGTCATTCTATTACAATACTATCATATAAATTAAAAATGAAGTACACTGCAAATTTACAACAATTTCTCTGTAAAAATGCAGTGTACTTCATTTTTGATAGGTTTTCCACATGAAAATGCAGTCTATTTCATTTCTCTTGTGTCGGTAGTAAGGGTCATTCGGCGCAGTCGGGATATACTGACGTGAGGAATGCGTTGACTTTGTCGGACATTACTGTTGCCAATGCGACCTTGCCCTCTGGGTCTATGACGTAGACCGAAGGAATCCACTTGATGTGGTAAGCCAATGATACGGGCGACTCGCGCATGTTCTTCAGGTCGCTCACCTGGGTGTAGGGCAATGCAAGTTTAGCCACTCCGTTCTTCCACGACTCGTTGTTTCTGTCGAACGAAACGCCTACAAACTCCACTCCTTTGTGATGGAACTTGTTGTACAGGGCTACGATGTTGGGCGCGTCTCTGCGACAGTCGGAACACCACGAAGCCCAGAAGTCGAGCACAACGTATTTGCCACGCAGACTCTTCAGCGTGAACTGCTTGCCGTCGATAGTGCTGAGTGCAATCTCGGGGGCTTCGGTGCCGGGCTTCAGAAGTTCGGTGGCGTACTTGGCATCAAGGTCGTCGGCAGCAGTCTGTGTATTAGTCTGCGCCTGAGCGTTAATGGCTTGTGGCATGGCAGTCATAGCCAATGCCAATAAGAAAAGCTTAAAGTGTTTCATATGCTTATGTATTGGAATGATTTTTCGTTATTTAGTATGTAGTATGCGAGTAAAGTCATTGCTTCTCCGTCTGCGTCTTGGGCCAGTTGACGAGAAACAGTTTGTCGGTGGCTCGTGTGAAGGCGGTGTAAAGCCAGTGTATGTAGTCGGGCGTGAGCATGTCGTCGGTCATGTAGCCTTGGTCGACATATACGTGTGCCCATTGTCCGCCTTGCGCCTTGTGGCAGGTCACGGCGTAGGCATATTTTATCTGAAGAGCGTTGTAGTAGGGGTCTTTCTTCAGCTTCTTGTAGCGTTCGGGCTTGGTGGGCACATCGGCATAATCGAGCATAACCTGCTCGAAGAGCTGCTGATTCTGGTCGTGCGTGAGTGCTGGCGCTTCGGTAGAGAGCGAGTCGGTCATTGCCGTGACTTGCAACTCGTAGTTGTCGTAGTCGGGGAATCGAAGCCAAAGGTCGACGAAGTGGAATCCGTACAGGTCGCGATGGTTGCGCACGCGCTGTATTACGGCACGGTCGCCGTTGGCTATGAACGATGGGGTAGGGTTTTGCTGCTGCTGGTTGTCGGCAGCGGGGGTATTGGGTATGGGTGCGGCAGAAGAGTTGGCGTTGTGCGATGTAGGGTCCTTAGCAAGTCCGGCTTTGTTCAAGGTGGCATCCTGCTCGGTCCAGAAGTAATTGTTCTTGACTATCATCAGCCAGTCGCCCGACGTCAGTTCTTCCTCGCGCCACAGCACCTGGCTGCGTATGCCCTGATTGAATATGTTGGCGCGCTTGTTGCTTCGTGTCACCACCATCGTCTCGTCCATTCCAACTTCGGAGTAGCTTGTGGCAAGCGACTCGATGAGTTCGTCGCCCGGAACATTCACTATGTCGGCAAATCCGTGGAATCGTATTTGTGGTAAAGCGGTGGCTTCGTCGTGCGTTATCATCTGGCGTATCACGGTGGCGTTGTACAGAATGCCAGATTCCTGGCTCTGGCGCAGCACTTCATTGAGGTCGCTCTCGTATGCAGTCAGTCCGTAGCCGCTCATGAAGTCGGCACACAGGGCAGGCGATTCCTCTTCGCCCACGGGCGGAAGCTGCGCCTTGTCGCCGATAAGCATCAGTCGGCAGTTGCGTCCGGAGTATACAAACTGCACGAGATCGTCGAGCAGACAGCCCGTACCGAACACCGATCCTTGCAACCCTTCGTTTGCAATCATCGACGCCTCGTCGACCATAAACAGGGTGTCGGCGTGCATGTTGGGTGCAAGCGAGAAGTTGCCTTCGAGCGACTTCTGTCGGTAGATGCGGCGGTGTATGGTAGATGCTGGCGTGTCGGAGTTGATGGCGAACACTTTGGCAGCTCGTCCGGTAGGCGCAAGCAGCACCACGCGTTGTTTCAATCGCAGCATAGTGCGCACGATGGCACCCGACAGTGATGTCTTGCCCGTTCCGGCTGAGCCGCGCAGTATCATTACGGCACGGTCGTCGCGGTCGGTCATGAACGCGGCGAATGTGGTGAGAGCATGATTTTGGTCGGGTGTCGGTTCAAAACCGAAGCTCTGTCGTATCTGGTAAATTAGTTCGTCCTGTAGCACAGTGGCTTGAGTATTATAATGCATAGAAAAGGATAGAATGAAACTTATATCCTCTGATAAATCTTCAATCCGAACATCGGCACGAGAGCGTACATCCATTCCATTATCTCAGCGAGATGATGTTCGTACGCTTTCCATTCCTTTTGCTTGAGGAAGAAGTAAATCTCGATGGGTAGTCCGTTTTCGGTGGGTTCGAGCTGGCGCATCAGGAATGTAGCGTTTGTCACCACGTCGTCGCGTCGTTCGAGCCAGCGCTCCATATAGCGGCGGAACAGCGTAAGATTGATAACATCGCCGTTCATCTCCTCCAGTTTCATCAATCCTTCGGCTGCAAGAGCCTTCTTGAGTTCGTCGGATGCTATGGCTATAGAGCGGAAGTCGATGTATATGGCGCGAGTGACGCGTCTGCCGGCGCTTTCCTCCATGCCATGCCAGTTCTGGAAAGAGTCCTCAATGAGTTTCTGTGGGGGTACGGTCACTATGGTATTGTCGAAGTTGCGCACTTTGACTGTTGACAGCGTGATGTCCTCTACTGTACCGTTGGCACCTGCCTTGCTCATCGTTATCCAGTCGCCCTTGCGTACCATGTTGTTGCTTGTGAGTCGGATGCCAGCAACAAGACCCGTTATTGTGTCCTTGAACACGAGCATAAGTACTGCCGAAGTGGCACCGAGTCCGGCGAGAAGGGTGAGCGGACTGCGGTCGATGATGATAGAAATGATGACGATGACACCGAGAAACATCACTAAAATCTTCAATACACCGCAGAAGGAATGCAGATATTGTTGTGTGGCTGAGCGTTTTTCGTTGTCGTTGTCGAAGAGTTTGAGCGAACTGATAAAGGTGGTAGCCAGTCGCATAGTGGCTATGGTTATGTATATAGCCGTAGCCTTAAGGATGAGGCTCTGTATTATCGGGTGGTCGGAAAATATCGGAGGCATAAGCATCCAAACGATAATGGCAGGCACAATGTTGCACGCAGCCCTGATTATCTGTGGGTTAAACAGATAGTCGTCCCATACAACATCGGTGTGGCTTGTGATGCGCGCGGCCAGTGGCGACACTATCTTGATGCACAGCAAGTAGACAAGCCATGCTATGAGAGCTACGGTGGCGAATAGCATAGAGAGGGTGACAAACGATAACCATCCACCTGTTAGCGAGGTGGAGGCAAGCAATTGCTCTATGTATTTTGTTATTTCGTTCATAATAATCGGTTATGGTTGGCACAGTATAGTGCATACACGGTCTTGGAATGCACGCCCGTTGGAATGGTGCATGATGCCTTGGTTGATTATGGAGAATGCCAGATGATGGCCGTTGGCAGCTGTACAATAACCCGCAAGCGACGATATGCCTTTGACAGTACCAGTCTTGGCGAACACGTTGCTTTGTGTGAACGGACCGCGCATACGACGGCGTAGGGTGCCGTCTACGCCAGCTTCGGGCAGGGCTGGATGCAGATGCAGATAGATATTATTGTTGCGGAATGCGTAGCGCAGCAACTTCACCTCAAGTTCGGCAGACACATAATTATATAGTGACAATCCCGAACCGTCGGCAATCTGATAGCGCCGAGGGTTGAGCCCCACCTTACTTATCAGTCGGCCTATTACCGTGGCAGCATCTTTGGCGGTAGCGCGTCGGTTGCCTGTTGAGGCTGCCAGTTGGTAGAACATCGACTCGGCATACAGGTTGTCGCTCTCCTTGAGCATACGCATCAGTATCTGGTCGATAGAGTGGAATCGGCTTGCTATGCAGTAGGCATCGTCGGGCTTGCGTGCCTCGCCCAGTGTGGCTTCCACAACGATGCCCGCCTCGCGCAGTTCGTCGACAAAGCGCTTCACGAACAAGTTGCGACGGCTGATGAGCAGCGGCGAGAGTATAGGGTTGTCGTCGTCCCAGCACCATCCGCATCCAAGCGTGTCGGCACTCTTCATGGTCTTGTCGGCGTATATGTTGCCGCGTATTGTGTCCACACCCATCTTGCGTATGCCCTCCACGAAGGCTCGCATGTCGTCGATGTTGAATCGCGGGTCGAATCCGCCCACGCAGTATACGTTGCCGTTGAGTGTTCCGTTGCTCACCTCGCCTGTGTAGCATAGTTCGGTCTTGAAGCGATAGCTGCCACCCAATTTGTCAATGGCAGTTATGGCTGTTATCACTTTCATTGTAGATGCGGGACGCATAAGCTGGCGCTCGTTGTGGGCATATATGGTTGAGTCGGCATCAAGGTCGTACACCATTATTCCCACTTGCGATGTGCTGAACATGTCGCTCGTGAGCAGTCGGTTGATGTGAGTGCGCACCTGTTCAGTCCAGGGCAGAGCGTGCTGTGATGTTGTGAGTGTGTCGTTGAGCAGCGAGTCGGTCAAAACTTCGTCGTCGCTGATGTCTTCCTGTGCGTGCGTGGTGAAGTTGGCGGCAAATATCATGCATATAATAAGAGCCGCGCGCGTAATAATATTATAATGTGTAATCATTGTTCCTGTCTGCGTTTTATCTCTCTGATGAATCCGTCGGGCTCTGACGGCTGTGCGTAGGTGATGTGGCTGGCGCCGTATTCTATGACAATGTGGCTCGCCACAATCAGCGTGCCCTTAATCTTGCGTGCCGAAATGATGTCGTCTACGGGTATGACCAGACGCTTGCCAAGACGTCCGCGTGCAATGACGAGCTGTCCGTCGGTGGTGAATGTGTATGTGGTGTTGATTGATCGGTCGACGCCAGCTGCACCCACCAGCATGCATACAAGACCTATCAAGGGCGTCACACCGGTGCGCACAAGAAAGCACCACAATGCGCACACCGCCAGTAGCAGTATGGCAGCGAAAGCCTGTGGGCTGAATCGTTGATGAAATGTTCTGTCCATAATTGGCTGCAAAGTTACGCATAATTATCCGAATGGACGGGTCGAACAATTACAACAAAATAAAAAGCAACGTAATAAGAACTTTTTTTAACCTTTTGTATTCTATTTGTAATGAAAAACTTCGCATAAGTCAGAATTTATTTTTAATTTTGCAAGAAATAATAACGAGACTTGAAATTATGGCAGAATTATCAAATCGTCTTAATCGCCTCGCTCCGTCAGCGACACTTGCTATGTCGCAGAAGAGTGGCGAAATGAAGGCACAAGGTGTAGACGTTATCAACCTCAGTGTCGGTGAACCCGACTTTAACACTCCTGACCACATCAAGGAAGCAGCCAAGAAGGCTATCGATGAGAACTTCTCGCGTTACTCACCAGTTCCAGGATACATGGATTTGCGTAAGGCTATCGTGGCAAAACTCAAGAACGAGAACAATCTCGACTATACAACAGCTGAGATTCTCGTGTCGAACGGAGCCAAGCAGAGCGTATGCAACACTGTAATGGCGCTTGTCAACGACGGTGAAGAAGTGATAATTCCTGCCCCATATTGGGTGAGCTATCCGCAGATGGTGAAGCTCGCAGGTGGTAATCCGGTTATCGTTAATGCTGGTTTCGAGCAGGACTTCAAGATTACTCCAGAACAACTTGAAGCCGCCATCACACCAAAGACACGTATGCTCATACTCTGCTCGCCAAGCAATCCTACAGGCAGCGTTTACTCGAAGAGCGAACTTGAGGCTCTTGCCGAGGTCATCAAGCGTCATGAGGGTCTGTATGTGCTTGCCGATGAGATTTATGAACACATTAATTATATAGGCCATCACGAGAGTATCGCTCAGTTCCCAGGCATGAAGGAACGCTCAATCATCGTCAACGGTGTGTCAAAGGCATACGCAATGACAGGATGGCGTATCGGCTTTATCGCCGCCCCCGAATGGATTGTCAAAGGCTGCAACAAACTTCAGGGACAGTATACTTCAGGTCCTTGCTCGGTAAGCCAGAAGGCTGCAGAGGCTGCCTATACCGCATCGCAAGAGTGTGTTGAGACAATGCGCCAGGCTTTCGAACGCCGCCGCGACCTTATCGTCGAACTGGCAAAGCAGATTCCGGGTCTGGAAGTAAACAAGCCAGAGGGCGCTTTCTATCTCTTCCCGAAGTGTTCAAGCTTCTACGGCAAGACAGACGGCAAGCGTACAATTCAGAATTCAACCGATTTGGCTATGTATCTTCTTGAAGAAGGACATGTAGCTACAGTAGGAGGTGACGCATTTGGCGATCCGGAATGCTTCCGCATGAGCTACGCTACAAGCGACGACAATATCCGCGAAGCAATGCGCCGTATTAAGGAAGTATTGGGTCGATTGAAATAAAAAAAATGTTAAAGACTGCGCAAACACATTTTTTTTTGTCATTATTTGCTAACTTTGCCAAAGCGCAAACGATGTCAGATATAATGTATTTGCGCAGACAATGTATTAACCATTTAAATAACGGATAAATTTTTAACCATTAATAACTTATTAAATTCTACAAAAAATTATGGCAACTACACAAGCTAAAGCGAATCCTAAGAAGAAATCTTCAGGATTCCAGGGAGTTAGAGACGCAATTTGGATTATCGTTGCATGTTTCATCCTCGCAGTATGTTTCTTCAAGTTCGTACTTGGAAACCCAGACAACTTCGTAGGCGGAGACCCTGCAAACGCTGTTAAGGACGGTAGCCTTCTCGGTACTGTGTACAAAGGTGGTATCGTCGTTCCTGTGATCATTACATTGCTCTTTACTGTAATCGCTCTCTCTATCGAGCGCTTCTTCGCTCTTCGTACCGCTTTCGGTAAGAGCTCACTCGGCAAGTTCGTTATCTCTGTTAAGCAGGCTATCACTGCCGGTGATATGGCTAAGGCTCAGCAGATCTGCGACAAGCAGCAGGGTTGTGTTGCTAACGTAGTTGGCGCTTCTATCGCTGCTTACAAGGAAATGGAGAATACTCCTAACCTCAAGCGTGCTGCTAAGGTAGCTAAGATTCAGCAGGCTCACGAGGAGGCTACTCAGCTCGAGATGCCTACACTCCAGATGAACATGCCTATCCTTGCTACTATCGTTACTCTCGGTACTCTTACCGCTCTTTTCGGTACTGTAGTAGGTATGATCCGTTCATTCGCCGCTCTTGCTTCAGGTGGTGGTGGTGACTCACTCCAGCTCTCTGAGGGTATTTCTGAGGCCCTTGTAAATACCGCATCTGGTATTTTGACATCTTGGTTCGCTGTAGTTTCTTACAACTACTATTCAAACAAGATTGATAAGCTGACATACGCGCTTGACGAAGTAGGTTACACTATTGCTCAGACATACGAAGCAAATCACGGAGACGAGGCTTAATTTTACTAACCCTTTAAAACATTTATCATTATGGGTAAAGTAAAAGTTAAGAAAGCGGATGTCTGGATAGATATGACTCCTATGTCCGACGTGATGGTCCTCTTGCTTACCTTCTTCATGTTGACATCAACATTCGTGAAGAACGAGGCAGTGAAGGTCGTTACACCGGGCTCAGTATCTGAAATCAAGGTACCGGAGACAAACGTCCTGACAATTCTCTGCGATAAGGAAGGCCGTATCTTCGTGGGTATGGATAACCCTAAGAAGATGGGCGACCTCGTTCAGGGCATGGCCGATCAGTATGGCGTGCAGCTTACTAAGAAGCAGTTTGAGACCGCACAGGGCGCTGCTACTATCGGTGTTGACATGCAGGATCTGACAAGTGCACTGAGCTTGGGCGACAAAATGAATGAGTACCAGGCTGTCAAGGGTATTCCTACCGACAGCACCAAGACTGGCTCAATGATGAGCCAGTTCCAGGACTGGGTTAAAATGGCACGCGACAACAACGGTTCTGACATGAAGTTGGCTATCAAGGCCGACGCTGGCACACCGTACAAGGTCATCAAGAAAATGATGTCTGAGCTTCAGGATATGAACGAGAACCGTTACTTCCTGATTACGTCGCTTAAATCAAATTCGGAGGAGTAAGACATGGCAAAGAAAAAAGCAAGCAGACAGAAAAAAATGAACACCCGCGTGGACTTCACGCCTATGGTGGACATGATGATGCTTCTTATCACGTTCTTCATGCTCTGTACATCTTTGGCTAAACCCCAGACGATGAACTTGACTATGCCTTCGAACGATAAGAACATCTCAGATCAGGACCGCAACGCGGCCAAAGCTTCTCAGACCGTTACTATCTTTGTATGCGGTAATGATAAAATCTACCATGTCGATGGTATACCTAACTACAACGATCCCACATGCCTGAAGGAGACTTCATGGGGCAAGGACGGTATCCGTGATGTGCTTATCAAGCACGTTACAGAGGACGGTTCTACTCCAGTTGCTGACATCATGGCTGCCAAGATTCGCCTCGACCAGAAGAAGCTCGCCAATCCGGCAGCTTATCCTGACAGCGTTTACGACGCTATGTTGAGCAAAATCAAGAAGGGTGAACTTGAGAATGGTAAGGTTCCTACCATGACCATCATTATCAAGTGTACTGATGGCGCTTCTTACAAGAATATGGTAGACGCTTTGGACGAAATGACTATCTGCAGTATTGGTACGTATGTCATTGACAAGATTAATCCGCAGGATGAAGCATTGCTTGCAAAACGCGGCATTAAGTAATTCAATGACTAATAATTAAAGAAAGGACAAAGAAATGTCAAAAATAGATTTGATATCCAATGAATGGACTGACCTCGTCTTTGAGGGCAGAAACCAGGCATATGGAGCCTACAAGTTGCGCAAGGGTACTACCAAGCGTAACGTGTGGTCCATCATTATCGTAGCCCTTGCTGCAGTACTCCTTTTCCTCGGACTCCAACTTCAGAAAATGGCACAGGCCAACAAGACTGTTGAGAATACTCAGGCTGTCGAGCTGGCTCGTCTCCAGGATAAGAAGAAGGAAGTTAAGGTAGAAAAGAAGGAAATTGTTCGTACCGAACCTGAAAAGGTTGTTGAGCAGGTTAAGTCTTCAGTTAAGTTTACCGCTCCTGTCATTAAGAAGGACGAAGAGGTAAAGGAAGAAGACGAGATTAAGCTTGAGGAAGTAGAGAAGAGTACCAAGGCTATCGGTACCTTCAACGTTGAAGGTAACGACGAGGTTGGTGGCGCAGTGCTCAAGGCTAAGGAAGAAATCAAGGCTCCGGAACCTCCTAAGCATGTGGAGGAGACCAAGATCTTTACTGTAGTAGAGCAGATGCCTCTCTTCCCTGGTGGCGATGCAGCTCTTATGGCTTATCTTCGTGACAACATTCACTACCCGACTGTAGCTGCCGAGAACGGTGTACAGGGACGTGTTGTTGTTGGCTTCGTTGTAGAGCGTGATGGTTCTATCACCGACGTTAACGTATTGCGTTCGGTTGATCCGTCACTCGACCGTGAGGCTATGCGCGTGGTTAAGGGTATGCCACGTTGGACTCCTGGTAAGCAGAATGGCTCAGCTGTTCGTGTTAAGTACCAGGTACCTGTAACATTCCGCTTACAGTAATATTAACTGATATAGTTGCTGCCGAGCAATTCCTCTATATAAGGAGGAGTTGCCCGGTGGCAACATTTAGAAACAACAAGACACAGCGGCGTTATTTCCAATAAACGAATAACGCCATTATTTTTATTCATAGGAATAATGAGAAAGAACTTATCCTTCAAATTCATAGTAGGATTAGCCCTTGTGGCTTTCGTCTTCGTTTCATGCGGACAGCAGAAGCGTAAGGATGGCCGCACAGACACCAACTCTTCGGGTGTGATTAGCTTTGCAGCCGATGAGAGTTTCAGTCCGATTGTTGACGAACTGAAGCAGATATTCGAGATGCAGTGTCCGGAAGCAATGGTAAAACCTATCTATACAAATGAGGTAGATGGTGTGAATATGCTTCTAAATAATAAGGTGATGCTCACCATTACGGCACGCAATTTCACTAAAAAAGAATATGATTATCTGAAGGGAACCGACCAGTTGCCCGAGGCTGTGCCTCTTGCATACGATGGAATGGCTCTCATCTGCAACAATAGCAACCTCGATTCGTGTATCACAGTCAATGATATAAAGGCTGTGTTATCTGGTAAGAAGACACGATGGAACGAGGTAAACCCCGGTTCTAAGCTTGGTGAAATTTGGGTGTGTTTCGACAACAAGAAGTCGGCAGCTGTCGACTATTGCTGTGACTCAATTCTCGGTGGCAAGCCAATAAATAGTCCTAACGTGTTTGCAGCTAAAGACTCAAAGGACGTTATTGACTATGTAGCGCGTACTCCCAATGCGATTGGTATAATAGGCAGCAATTGGCTCAACGACAAGCGCGACTCAACAAATACAACTTGGAACAAGGCCATCACCGTAATGTCGGTGTCAAAACTTGATAAGGCAACTCCAATGAATTCGTGGAAACCATATCAGGCATGGTTGCTCAATGGCCGCTATCCGTTTGTACGCACCATTTATGCCTTGCTTAACGACCCCAAGCGTGGACTTCCATGGGGTTTTGCTCACTTTATTGAGTCGCCCCGTGGTCAGCTCATCGTGTTTAAGGCAGGTCTGCTGCCTACCCGTGGTGAGATTGCAATCCGTGATGTCAATGTGAACAACAAACCGTATTAGAATCCTTTAATTAAACAATAGCTTTTGCCCCACGGCTTTATAAAGTTGAATATTTAAACAACCAGAATTATGAAAGCAATTAAATATCTCGTAGCAGGAGCTTTGATGCTCAGCATCGCTGCTCCAACAATGGCACAGGACGTTAAATCGCAGGTTGATGCCATCACAAAAGTATTAGTTGACGCCAAAGGTGACGCAGTAGCGGCTAAGTCGCAGATTAAGGACTTTGTTAAGGCAAATAAGAAGAATGCCGAGGCTCTGGCTGGACTTGGACGTGCATTCCTTGTTGCCAAAAATTATGAACAGGCCAAGACTTATGCCGATATGGCAATGAAGGTAGGCAAGAATGTTTCAGCTGGTTATATCCTTCGTGGTGATATAGCTTCTGCAGAGGACGACGGCGGTATGGCAGCTTCATATTATGAGATGTCTACACAGCAGGCTCCTCAGGATCCTACAGCATATGTTAAGTATGCTCGTGTTTATCAGAAGGTAGATGCCGACGGTGCAGTAGCTATGCTTGAGAAGCTTCGCTCTGTAAAGCCGGATTATCCAGTTGATGCAGCTGCTGGTTATATGTACTCTTCAAACAACAAGTTGAAGACAGCTCTCCAATACTACGGCAAGGTTCAGAACATTAATTCGCTCGAAGATTATATCCTTTTCGACTATGCATCTACTGCATACGTGCTTGAGGATTATGATAAGACACTCCAGCTCATTGCTGTTGGTGTTCAGAAATATCCTCATTACTCTTCGTTCTATCGTGTAGGTATGTATGCTTCAGATAAGGTTAAGAAGTATGAGGACGCTGTTAACTATGGTAACAAGTTGTTCAACACAGCTGATACAATCAAGTACACAGCCAACGACTACATCTACTATGCTGAGGCTCTTATGAACACAGGTAAGTTTGACGAGGCTATTGCTGCTTACAAGCATATCCCTGAGGTAGATCCGGAGAACAAGGAGACCAACAAGCTTATCTCTGGTCTTTATGTTAAGGCTCATCGCTTCCCTGAGGCTGTTGCCGCAATGGAGCAGCACATCACAGAGATTGGCGAGAACGCTACATACAAGGAACTCGACGCTCTTGCTGACATCTACATTGATGAGGCTTCAGTAGAGGGTGCTACCGATGCAGTTAAGAAGGCTGCTTTCGAGAATGCTGATAAGGTATACGCTCGCATGGTTGAGAAGTACGACTATGCTGCAACATACGCAGTATGGAAGCGTGCTCTTATGAACCACCAGATTAATTCTGATGTTAAGGTTGGTCGTGCTTTGCCTTACTACCAGCAGTTCATCTCGCTTGTAGAGCCTAAGGCAGAGAAGACTGCTTCTGAACTCAACAAGCTTGCTATCGCTTACACATATCTTGCAGTTCACTACATCCAGAACGACAAGAAGGATGAGGCAAAGGCTTGGGCACATAAGCTTGCAGAGATTCGTCCGGACGATCCCAATGCACAGCAGATTCTTTCTATCAAGTAATTATAATGTAAATATGTGCTGATTGGCACAAGAATAATATTTAAGGCGATGAACTTCGGTTCGTCGCCTTTTTTGTTTGACTAGCATGTGTGTTGTCTAATGGGTGCAAGTCCCTAACGAGCCCTAGTAGTGGGAATCGTCCAGCCAG